>Ga0208398_100218_pt1 | contig 48484 bp, 42 predicted proteins | sample LakWasMe79_HOW10_2_FD_183905 | JGI IMG/M metagenome (GOLD analysis project Ga0208398, IMG submission 183905) | Freshwater sediment methanotrophic microbial communities from Lake Washington under simulated oxygen tension - Sediment Metagenome... | ecosystem: Environmental > Aquatic > Freshwater >...
AAGGAACTTATGTAGGGAAAACAACTTTAATCAAAGCATTGGTTTTTGGCGGAACAGAAAAAACATATCAGGCTTGGTATGGTGTGGATGCAGCAACTTTGGAAAGTGACAGAACGTTCAATGCGGCAGGAATGTTTACGGACGAGTTTGGTAACGTTCGTTTTTATGATAATCAGACAGATAATTACCAGCAAGACCACTATCAATTGCATTGGAATGAAAAACTTTCTGAAAAATGGAGTACAAACCTTGCTTTTCATTATACAAAAGGAAAAGGGTATTATGAAGAATACGAAGAAAATCAGGATTTTGCTGATTATGGTTTAGCACCGATTGTAGGAGTACCAACAGTAAATACGACTGATCTTGTGCGTCAAAAATGGTTGGATAATGACTTTTATGGAACTACTTTTTCTGCTAATTATAAAGAGGACAAATGGGACGTCATTCTTGGCGGTGGATGGAATAAATATGAAGGTGATCATTTTGGAAAAGTGATTTGGGCAAGATATGCTTCGCAAAGCGAATTGGGAGACCATTATTATGATGATGTTGCGACTAAGACTGATGGTAATGTTTTTGCAAAAGCTAATTACCAAGTGGCTGATAAATGGAGTTTGTTCGGAGATTTGCAATTGCGAAATGTTACTTATAAAGCAAATTCGGCTGAAACTGGTTTTGTGGATGATAACTTCAATTTCTTTAATCCAAAAGCGGGAGTTACTTATACATTGAATGAAGTAAACAGTCTGTATTTTTCGTATGCAAGAGCCAATAGAGAGCCTAATAGAACCGATTATGAAAATGGAAGCCCAAAGCCTGAAAAGCTAAACGATTTTGAATTGGGATGGCGTTACCTTTCGGACAAAATTAAACTTAATGCCAATACATATTATATGGGTTACAAAGATCAATTGGTTTTGACCGGTGAGATTGACAATGTTGGGGCACCGATAAGAGCAAACAGCGGTGATAGTTACCGACTTGGATTAGAATTGGACGCGACTTTTCAGCTATCTGATAAATGGGTTCTGCAACCGAATGTGACTTTGAGCCAAAACAAAAACATAGATTTCTATTTTAAAAGAGACGGTGTTTTGCAAAATTTAGGAAATACAAATATTGCTTTCTCACCTGATATTGTGGCTGGAAACCGTTTAGGATTTACACCAGTTAAAGATTTCCAAATATCGTTGTATTCTAAGTTTGTCGGGGAACAATATATGGCAAACATAGATTCGGAAGGATCAAAATTGGACAGTTATTTTGTCAATGACTTCAATATCTCGTATGAGTTTAGACCAAAAACTATTTTTAAATCTATTTTGATTTCGGCTTTGGTTAACAATATTTTTGATAAAAAATATGTCAGCAACGGCTATTTTTATACCTATGACGATGATTACAGTAACCCGCCCGCAGTGAAAACAATTGAAGGAGCAGGATATTATCCTCAATCGGGGATTAATTTTATGGTTGGATTAAGTTTGAAGTTTTAATTTAGAAAAATATAAAAAAAGGCTGTTCAATATTTTTTGAACAGCCTTTTTTTAGTTGAAATATTTTTGTTTTTTTTGGGTACTGTCGCAGCCAAATTATTAATTGTAAATACGGATTTGGGTTTCGCTTATTACCTGTACACGGTATTGTTTTAATGGATAAGGCATACCGCCTTGACCGGTGAATAAACTGTATTCTTTTTTGTCGCAGGAGCAAAGGGCATTTATTCCCTTAATGGTCATTGCGGCGCAACTGCTTGGCTCTTGATTGGGACAGGCGGCATCAAAAGCATTGTAACCGCTGCCTGTATTGAAAACGATGAGACCGCTTACTCCGGCTCCGCCATAATAAATGGCATTGCTGGCATATTTTAGAGGAGAATAAGTAGGCAGATTCAGGTTGAGGTCTACAGAAAAGCTGTAATTGGGCAGATAAGGGTTTTTATTGGAATTTTCACTATTGCTGCATCCTAGAAAAAAAAGGGATGTAATAATTAAAAGGATGTATTTTTTCATTATTATAAATTAAGTATAAAGTATTAGTAAAACAAATTTAATTTAATTAACTTTGAAATTGTTATGATTAACATATAATTGTAAACTAAAAACAAAAATATAGTATCTTTGTGAAAAGAAATCCCGTCCTGATGGGATTTTTTCTATTTTATATAAATGAGGAAATTATGAGCGCAATATCGTATTACACAGCGGAAGGATTAAAAAAATTAAGAGAAGAATTAGATTATTTGAAAAGCGTGATGCGTCCAAAGGCATCTCAAGATATTGCCGATGCAAGAGACAAAGGGGATTTATCTGAAAATGCAGAATATGATGCAGCCAAAGAAGCCCAAGGAATGCTTGAAATGAGAATTGCCAAACTGGAAGAGATTCATGCCAATGCAAGATTGATTGATGAGTCTAATTTGGATTTGTCTAAGGTTTTGGTTTTGTCTAATGTGAAAATCAAAAACCAGACCAATGGTATGGAAATGAAATATACTTTGGTAGCTGAAAGTGAAGCAGATTTGAAAACTGGTAAAATATCAGTTACGTCTCCTATAGGCAGAGGATTATTAGGGAAAAAAGTGGGCGAAGTAGCTGAAATTACTGTTCCTAACGGTGTTTTGAAATTTGAAATTTTAGAAATTACAAGAGAGTAGTTTTTTAACTGTTTAATCATTTTTTGGATTACAGAATTAAACAACTCAACAAATAAACCAATCGAAAATGAGTACTATTTTCAAAAAAATTATTGACGGAGAAATTCCTTGCTACAAAGTGGCAGAGGATGAGAACTTCCTGGCTTTTCTGGATGTAAATCCTAATGCAAAAGGACATACGCTTTGCATTCCGAAGAAAGAGGTGGATAAGTTTTTTGACATTGAAGATGATTTGTATTTGGGATTGATGGCTTTCTCTAAGAAAGTGGCAATAGCTCTGGAAAAAACAGTGCCTTGTTTAAGAGTGGGAGTAGCTGTTATTGGTCTTGAAGTACCGCACGCACATGTTCACCTGATTCCTTTGAATGAAATGGGAGAAATGACTTTCCGACACAAAGTAAGTCTGACAAAAGAAGAATTTGAAGCTTTGGCAAAAAGTATTCAAGCGAATTTGTAAAAAAATAGAATGATAATGAACACGGATCTTTTAAAGGGTTCGTGTTTTTTTATACTTGAAAAAGAGAGGTTATGAAGAGAGTAATTTTGTTTTTAATGTTTACTGTTGCCAGTTTTGGTCAGACCAAAAATATTTATGCTTTGGTTGATGCAAAAATGGATAAAGTCCCAGCTGATTTAAGTACTGCAACTACTGGTATTGCAGAGTTTATCAATGCTAATTTTAAAACAGAAAATGATAAAGTAAGAGCTGCTTTTTATTGGACAGCTTCCAATATCAGGTATGATATTGAAAATATAGGGTCAATCGATTACAAAGAAATTTCGCAGGATAAAATAAAAAATGCTGTGCTGACTAAAAAGGGAGTTTGTATTCATTATGCTGAGGTATTTAATGATATTGCCAAAAAATCAGGTATTAAATCCTATCTTGTTTATGGCTATACTAAGCAAAATGGGAAAGTGGATATACTTGCACATGCCTGGTGTGCGGCCAGGATTGATAATACCTGGTGGCTTTTTGACCCGACTTGGGCAGCTGGTTATGTAAGCGAAAAGAAGTTTTTTAAGAAATTAAACAATTTTAACTATAAGGTAACGCCAAGTCAGTTTATTGCGACTCATATGCCTTTTGATTATTTATGGCAGTTTCAAAATTACCCGATAACCAATCAGGAATTTATTGACGGAAAAACACAGTTGGACAAAACGAAACCCAGTTTTGATTTCGTTTCTCAAATAGGAGAGTATGACAGCATGTCGGATTTGGATAAAGCAAGAACGGCTTTAATCCGGATGGAGAAAAACGGAGTAAGAAATAATTTAATCAAGGAAATGGTTCTTTCCAAAAAAAGCGAAGTTGATGCCATGCAGAACAATGAAGCTATGGACAAGATGAACGCAATCAGTGATGATTACAATCAGGCGATAACAATGTTTAACGATTTTATTTTCTATCGAAATAACAGATTTAAACCAACTTTACCGGACGAAGCAATTAAGGCAATGATTGATTCTCCAAAACAAAAAATATTGGATTGCCAAGACCGTATTTATAAGATTGGCAAATATAATGATAACAATACTGCCAGTGTAAAATCATTAAAAAATGCAATCATTGATGTTCTTAAACAAATTGAAGTTCAGGAAAAATTTGTGAACGATTATTTGAGCAAAAGCAAATCGGGTAGAAAATCAATGTTTACAACCGCTACTTTTTTCGGAATCCCGGTCAGATAAAAAGTTAGGTTTTTCTCAAACTGATTTGCATCGTAGTTCCTTTTCCCATCTCGGAATGCAGTACTTTGATAGTGCCTTTGTGGTATTCCTCTACAATTCTTTTGGTTAAGGAAAGTCCAAGACCCCAGCCTCTTTTTTTGGTGGTATAACCGGTTTCAAAAATACGGTGAAATTCCTTTTTCGGAATCCCGCTTCCGGTGTCGGTTACATTTATTTTTATATGGTGGTTGTCTTCTTCAATTTCCATTGACAATTTCCCTCTTCCTTTCATAGCATCAATGGCATTTTTAATCAGGTTTTCTATTGTCCAGCTGTGCAATGTGGGGTTTAGCAGAATATTTATAGGTTTTGAAGGAGCGTTAAATGAAAATTCAATTTGGTCCGAAAAACGCGAAATCAAATAATTATAGGATTGTTTGGTTTCTTCGACTGCATCTTTTAATTCTAATTTAGGTTCCGAACCAATTTTAGAAAAACGGTCGGTAATAGTCTGAAGCCTTTCGATGTCTTTTTCGATTTCAAGAGTAATGGTTTCGTCAATGTTTTCCATTTTCAAAATCTCCAGCCAGCCAATCAACGATGAAAGAGGTGTTCCTATTTGATGAGCCGTTTCTTTGGCCATTCCCGCCCAAAGTTTGTTTTGTGTAGACATTTTATGGCTGAGGTAAAAATTATAGATAAGAATCCCGCACAAAACTATAATCAGCGACAGTGCAATCGGATAATATTTAAGTTTGCTTATCAGCGATGAATTGCCATAGTATAATTCTTGAAATTTCCCGGGTGCATAAATGATTTTAATCGGTTCGTTTTCATTTCTTAAATCCTTTAAAAATTCTTTGGACCTAATTTTGTCTTTTATAATCTCCTCATCGATATTCACGTAGTTAATAATGCTGTCATTTTCGGTTAAAATCAGTGGAATCGTCGTGTTGTTATTGAAAATCTGCAGTGGCAAATCGACTTCGGTATTTTCCTGGGCGTTGATTAAGGTTTTTTGCGCAGTGGCCCAAAGATTCATTTTTATTCTTTCCTCATTTTTGAAAATCTGAAAAAAAGTATAAGTGTTCCAAAGGATAATCGAAATTATCGCAAATGATATAAAAATAATGATCCAACGTATAGGGTTGCTATTTTCGGAAAAATTCATAAAAAGTAAATTTGTGGTATAAATATAACGAAATAATAGCCGTTGGATTGTGTGACTTCAAAAATCATTGTTATTTGGAGCTTATTCCTGCTGTCCACTGTATCTGTTGTCCTGAACACCAGGACAACAGGATGCCGTTTCCATCAGGGCTAGGACATTTGCAGTTATAATATATTTATAATTAATTCAGGAATCCTGTTGCTATTTTGCTATTTTTGTCCAAATAGAAATTTATGATTACCATTGATCCAAAAAGCATTGACACGGTAAAACTTCAGGGGTATTTACAAAGCTCAGTCGGACCCAGGCCTATTGCTTTTGCTAGTACTGTAGGCAAAAACGGGATTCCCAATTTATCACCTTTTAGTTTTTTTAATGTGTTCAGTGCTAATCCGCCGGTACTGATTTTTTCACCGGCAAGACGCGTGAGGGACAATACAATTAAACACACCTTAATCAATGCCGAAGCCACTGGCGAAGTAGTTATCAATGTGGTAAATTACGATATGGTACAGCAAACTTCTTTGGCCAGCACAGAATATGCCGAAGGAGTTGATGAATTTATAAAAGCCGGATTTACCCCAGTCCCATCCGATGTGGTAAAACCATACCGGGTAAAAGAATCACCGGTACAGTTCGAGTGCAAAGTGACTCAGATAATTCCTTTGGGAACAGAGGGAGGTGCCGGGAATTTAATTCTTTGTGAAGTGCATCGTATCCACATTAACGAAGCCATTCTCAACGAAAATGGCGCCATTGACCAGCACAAAATTGACTTGGTTTCCCGATTGGGAGCCAATTGGTATTCCAGATCCAATCAAGGTTTGTTTGAAGTGCCAAAACCGCTGACAACTCTTGGAGTTGGAGTGGACGCCATACCGGAGTTTATTAAAAACAGTCCTGTTTTTGATGGAAATGATTTAGGAATATTAGGTAATATTGAAGCCTTGCCTACAACTAAAGAAGTTAGTATATTTGTAAACCAAAATTTTGCTGTAAAGGCAGTTTTGAGTTCCGATGACCTTGAAAAACAGCACTTGGAAGCCAAAAGATATCTTTTGGAAAATGACGTACTTTCGGCTTGGAAAGTACTTTTGGCAAAAAAAATAAATTCAAAGTAACAATAAATAAACAAAAAGAAGATGGAAGTATTAGGAAAAATTAAAGTTGTTAATCCAGAGCAACAAGTAAGTGCGTCATTCAAAAAAAGAGAATTGGTTGTTACTACAGATGAGCAATATCCGCAACACATTCTGATTGAATTTACACAAGACAAATGTGATTTGCTAAGCAATTATAATATTGGTGAAGCAGTGAAAGTTTCCATCAACTTGAGAGGTAGAGAATGGGTAAATCCACAAGGAGAAACAAGATATTTTAACAGTATTCAAGGTTGGAGAATCGAGAGATTGGCTAATGATGCGCCTGCACAACAAGCACCTGCAATGCCAGCAGCTCAAACTTTTGCGCCGGCAACCAACTTAAATGAAGAGGAAGCAGACGATTTGCCGTTCTAAGGAAAAAAGAAATTAGAAGACAGAAAATAAAAGCCAGAAGTTTGAGTTTACTTGAATTTCTGGCTTTTTTTTAATTGAATTTTGCAATTGCCATTGATTTTTGAAATTGAATATGTACTATTTATCCAAAGCTTTATTTTTTCCTCCCGTTTCCCAAGCCGACAGCGATGGAATTCTCGCCATTGGGGGCGACTTGTCCCCGGAGCGGTTGAAGTTAGCCTACCACAGCGGAATTTTTCCTTGGTTTAACGAAGGGGAACCCATTATTTGGTGGTCGCCCAATCCTAGAATGGTATTGTTTTTGGACGAATTGATGGTTTCCAAAAGTATGCGTAACATTCTCAACCGAAACATTTTTACCGTAACTTTTAATCAAAATTTCAGGGATGTTATTTCCCATTGCCAGCAAGTAAAACGTGATGGACAAACGGGAACCTGGATCACCAATGAAATGATAGAAGCTTATTGCAAACTTCATGAGTTAGGAATTGCAAAGTCAGTTGAGGTCTGGCAAAATGATGAGATGATAGGTGGTTTGTACGGTATTGATTTGGGGCATGTTTTCTGCGGGGAAAGTATGTTTTCGTTGATTTCCAATGCTTCCAAAGTGGCGTTCATTGCTTTGGTAAATCAACTCAGAAAAGACAATTATCGCTTGTTGGATTGCCAAGTTTATAATGAACATCTGGAAAGTTTGGGATGCAGGGAAATTGATCGGGAAGATTTTATGGTGATATTGAATAAATAAATCTCGCAAAGGCGCTGCTAAGACGCAAAGAAATAAGTTATGGATTTTACGCCTTAGCATCTTTGCTAGGAAAAATTAAAACTTCAACTTCCTAAAACTCCAATTCAAAGTGCTGAACAATACCAGTTCATTCTCTAATGCTGGTAAATCCATAATCAGTTTTAAGGTTTCGTGGGCCATCATAGTTCCAATTATTCCTGGTAATGTTCCCAACACTCCGTTCAAACTGCAATTAGGCACATCTTTTGGGTTAGGAGGTTCCGGAAATAAATCCCGAAGATTTTTTGTTCCGTTATGATTGAAAACTGCCAACTGTCCTTCAAAACCTAAAATGCTTCCGTAAACTAATGGTTTCTCTAAAGCAACGCAAGTGTCATTCACTAAATAGCGTGTGGCAAAATTATCGGAACCGTCCACAACAATATCAAAACCCTTAATGATTCGAACCGCATTTTCAGCAGTTAATTTTTCTTTAAATGCAGCAATATTAATTAGAGGGTTCATTTCTTCCAGTGTTTCTTTTGCTGTTTTGGCTTTGCTTAGTCCTACTTGTTTTTCTGTGTATAAAATCTGGCGGTGCAGATTGTGAATTTCTATTTTGTCAAAATCCACAATGCCTATTATTCCCACTCCTGCAGGTACAAGATACTGCAAAATCGGACAGCCCAAACCACCGGCGCCAATGACTAAAACTTTTGCATTTTTTAGTTTTTTCTGTCCTTTGTCGCCTATTTCAGGCAACATCATTTGGCGGTTATATCTTAAATATTCTTGAACGACACTCATTTAATTTTAGATTTTTGAATGATGATTAACGATTTTAGATTGAAAAAAACTAGCGGTTTCTTTCATTTTTCACCATTGTTTAAGTAAGATTTGATAATAATTTAATTCTTGATTTTTAGGTCGCAAATCTGCAGTCATAACTCCTGTCCCAATCTTTCCAAACAGGTTCGTATCCTTTATCACTGATTATTTTGGCAATTTCTTCAGCGGAACGTTCGTCGCTGATTTCGAATTGCTCCAATGATTGCGGATCAACTACGTAACCGCCCGGATTGGTTTTCGAACCCGCACTCATACTCGTTACTCCAATCGGAATGATATTGTTTCTGAAATTTTCGTTCTCGCGTGTGGAAATTGAAATTTCCAAATCTTCATTCCACAAACGATAAGCACAGATTAATTGCGTCAAATCTTTGTCATCCATAATAAAGTTGGGTTCAATGATTCCTTCGGCTGGACGAAGCCTCGGAAAGGACACTGAATATTTCGTCTGCCAATAGGTTTTTTGTAAGTAATCTAAATGTAATGCATTAAAAAAACTGTCCGTTCTCCAATCTTCAAGACCCAATAACACGCCCAAACCAATCTTGTGAATTCCGGCTTTCCCAATTCTGTCCGGCGTTTCCAAACGATAGTCAAAATTTGATTTTTTGCCTTTGGTATGGTATTTTTTATAGACTTCCTGATGATAGGTTTCCTGATATACCAACACCGAATAAACGCCTGCTTCGTGCAGTTTTTGATATTCTTCAGTGGAAAGTGGCTGTACTTCTACCGAAATGGTGGAGAACTGTTCTTTTATTTGCTCAATTGCATTTAGGAAATAATTGATGTTGACAGTGTAATTAGCTTCACCGGTAACTAATAATGCATGATCGAAACCTGCCGATTTCAAGGCTTCGGCTTCCAATTTTATTTCCGAGTCGGTCAATGTTTTGCGTTTGATTTTGTTGTCTAGACTGAATCCGCAGTAAGTGCAGATGTTTTGACATTCGTTGCTCAAATACAGCGGAGCATACATTTGGATGGTTTTTCCAAAGCGTTTTTTGGTCAGGTCGTGGCATTCCTGTGCCATTTGCTCCAAATAAGATTGTGCAGCCGGCGAAATCAAAGCAAGGAAATCATCTAGGTTTCTTCTGCTTTTGGCAATGGCCAGTTCGACCTGTTTGGCGGTGGTTTGGTATATTTTGCTTTGAATAGTATTCCAGTCGTATTGCTCGAAAGTATGTTTGAAATTTTTCATTGCTTGTTTTTTAAAACACGAAGGGCACAAAGTGATTTCACAAGGTACACAAAGCTTAGTGTGCTTTGCGTTTGCTTAGTGAACTTTGTGGCTAAATAATTATTCATATAAAAACGCTGTCAAAGGACTCGAAGCAACTGCTTTTTTGTTTTGTTGCCCTAGTTTTGCTTCAAATGCTTTTCGTCCTGCAATAACCGCTTCCTTAAAAGCTTCGGCCATTAATTTTGGGTTTCCGGCAACTGCAATCGCAGTATTTACCAAAACGGCATCAGCTCCCAATTCCATCGCTTTTACGGCATCCGATGGAGCGCCAATTCCTGCATCGATGATTACCGGAACGTTACTTTGTTCAATGATAATTTCCAGAAAGTCTATTGTTTTTAATCCTTTGTTGCTTCCGATAGGTGAACCCAAAGGCATCACAGCTGATGTTCCGGCATCTTCCAGGCGTTTGCATAAAACGGGGTCGGCATGAATGTAGGGCAGGACGATGAATCCTAATTTTGCCAGTTCTTCTGTGGCTTTCAGGGTTTCGATGGGGTCCGGCATCAGGTATTTTGGATCGGGATGAATTTCGAGTTTCAGCCAATTTGTTTCCAATGCCTCTCTGGCGAGTTGTGCTGCAAAAATGGCTTCTTTGGAATTTCGTGCTCCTGATGTATTGGGCAATAAGTTGATTCTAGGATGTTTTAAATGATTTAAAATAGCATCGGTATCAGTTTCCAAATCGATTCTTTTCAGTGCCACGGTTACCAATTCACTTTCGGAAGCAATTACTGCTTCTTCCATTTCGGTATTGGAACCAAATTTCCCTGTCCCTAAAAACAGCCTTGACTGCAGTGTTTTGTCTCCAATTTTAAACAGTGATGTGGCCATATAATTTTTCATTAAGTTGGGTGATAAGTAATTGTTTTTTGTCGCTCTTGGTGATGATTCCTGAAACAGCGATACCGTAAATCCCTGTTTTCATTAGAGTTTCGGTATCCTGAAGTTCAATGCCGCCAATGGCGTAAATAGGTATTTCTATTTGTGATTCTTTCATTTTGGATACAATGGAACGGTAACCCTCAAAACCTAATATCGGACTTAGTTTGCTCTTGGTTTTTGTGAATTGAAAAGGACCTAAGCCAATATAATCGCAGCCATTGTTCACTTGTCGGACAATATCTTCAAATGTATTTGCTGTCGCTCCGATGATTTTGGTTTTGCCTAGAGTGTTTCGCGCTTCGGCAACACCCATGTCAGAAAGTCCTAGATGAACTCCGTCAGCATTGAATTGTTTGGCTAAATGAACATCGTCGTTTACAATGAAATTGGCGAGGTATTCTTCGCATAAAAATTTTACGGCTTCCGCCAAAGCAAAAACCTTTTTTGGTTTTTGATGCTTGAACCGCATTTGAATCCAATCACAGCCGTTGTCCAAGGCCTGATGGATGTTGTACAGCTGTTCTTCGACGCTTTCTCCCTGAGAGATGTATTGTAATTTGTTATACATGGTGAAATCCTAGTTTTGTTGGGTTAGACAGTAAATAGTTTTCGGTATATTTTTTTGCATTTTTGCAAGCTGTTTCCAGATTTTGGCCTAATGCCAAGTTGGCCGTGATTGCCGACGAAAGCACGCATCCTGAGCCGTGTTTTTCGTAGCAGTTGTCGGTTTTGGGCAAATATTTATGAGTCCCATTCGAAGTATATAAATAATCTATACCGACTTTGTTTGGATTATGGCCACCCTTAAGTAAAAGTGCGCGAATTCCCGAAGGAGGAGATTTGGAAAGCGGATTAAAGGCGGGAAATAATTTTTTTATTTCGTTGTAATTGGGTGTAATCAAATCTATTTCTTTCAGTATCTCATCCAATTCTGTTCGGTTTTTGATCATCAAAAAATCAAATTCGGTAGACGATTTTAAAACTGTGTCCCAGACTACTTTTGTTTCTGGAGAAAGCCTTTTTACGGCAAAAATAATTTCTTTCAAATAGCTCAAAGAAGGAACAATTCCAATTTTGACCGCTTTGATAGCGTAGTTTCCGAACAGTTTTTCCAATGAATTCAAAACAAAATGAATGTCGGTCCATTGCATTTCATAAAAAGCATTTTCAGTCTGAATGGTATTGCCCGTGTTAATGGCAAAACCATAGACTTTGTGCTGCTCAAAAGTCTTGATGTCAGCCAAAACTCCTGCGCCACCCGAAGGATCAAATCCTGCGATTGTTAAAACGAATGGACGATTTTTTGGCATAATTTAAAACTTTCAATTGGTTGGTTTGTAGTCCAAATAGTTCCCAAAAGAGCTACATTGTCAAAGCCATTTTCTAATGTTTGTTCTATGTTTATTGATTCAATTCCACCTAAAGCAATGAGTTTTGTGTCAAAATTTGTTCTGTTTTTTATGGCTTCGAATAAATCGATTTTTGATGAATAATTTTCTTTCGAAATACTTGGAAAAACAGGACTCAAAAAAGCATATTCAAATGTGTTGTTCAACGCATTGAAATCTTCAACATTATGAACTGAAGTCGATAAGTGGAATCCCTTTGTTTTGTATGTTTCAAATGGTGATTTTCCGAATAACATTACTGTTTTTTTTCTTTCGCTTTCGCTAAAATGAATTCGATTGATTCCAAATGCTGAGGCTAAATGATGATGGCTGTGTAAAACCAATTGTGTCCTTAAATCCGATTTTATTTCTGATAAGAATGATCTCATTTCTGCTGCAGAAAAATCAGGTTTTCGGATATGAAGTAACTCCAATCCATTCTCAAAAAGAGAATGAATGGTGTCGATTTCATTTACTGGCTGAATTGGATTTGTGATTACAATCATTTTAGATATAAATTTCTTTTCCTTGTTCAATAAACTCTTCTGATTTGGCTGCCATTCCTTTTTCGGCTTCGGCGACGTCACGAATTTCCTGTGATATTTTCATTGAGCAGAATTTTGGTCCGCACATTGAGCAGAAATGAGCAACTTTAGCACCGTCTGCAGGCAGGGTTTCATCATGGAATTCTCTTGCTGTATCAGGGTCTAACGACAAATTAAATTGGTCTTCCCAGCGGAATTCGAAGCGGGCTTTGCTTAATGCATTGTCGCGGTATTGAGATCCCGGATGTCCTTTAGCCAGGTCGGCGGCGTGCGCGGCTATTTTGTATGTTATTACGCCGTCTTTTACGTCTTTTTTGTTTGGTAGGCCAAGATGTTCTTTTGGAGTAACATAGCAAAGCATTGCGCAACCGTACCAGCCAATCATTGCGGCACCAATGGCCGAAGTAATATGGTCGTAACCCGGAGCAATATCGGTGGTTAATGGTCCCAAAGTGTAGAACGGAGCTTCGTCGCAATGTTCCAATTGTTTGTCCATGTTTTCTTTAATCATGTGCATTGGCACGTGACCGGGGCCTTCGATGAAAACTTGGACATCGTGTTTCCAAGCAATTTTTGTCAGCTCACCTAAAGTTTCTAATTCTGCGAATTGTGCTGCGTCATTGGCATCGGCGATGGAGCCGGGGCGTAATCCGTCGCCTAATGAAAAAGCAACGTCGTATTGTTTCATGATTTCGCAGATTTCTTCGAAATGGGTGTAGAGGAAGTTTTCTTTGTGGTGAAACAAACACCATTTTGCCATAATCGAACCGCCTCGGGAAACAATTCCGGTAACGCGGTTAGCGGTTAAATGAATGTAGCGCAATAAAACTCCGGCGTGAATAGTAAAATAGGATACTCCTTGTTCCGCTTGCTCGATTAAGGTGTCGCGGAATACTTCCCAAGTCAGGTCTTCGGCGATTCCATTTACTTTTTCTAAGGCTTGGTAGATTGGCACCGTTCCAATTGGCACCGGAGAGTTACGGATAATCCATTCTCGGGTTTCGTGAATGTTTTTTCCTGTTGATAAGTCCATAATGGTGTCGGCTCCCCAACGGCAGGCCCAAACCGCTTTTTCTACTTCTTCCTCAATGCTGGAAGTTACTGCACTGTTCCCAATATTGGCGTTTATTTTTACCAAAAAGTTACGCCCCACAATCATCGGTTCACTTTCTGGATGGTTGATGTTGTTAGGGATAATGGCACGACCTCTGGCGACTTCGCTTCTTACGAATTCGGCAGTGATTTTGCTTTTTGGAGTATACGCTCCAAAACTATGGCCTTGGTGCTGGCACTGCATCGCTTTGGTCTGCTCGTTCAACTGTTCGATACGCTGGTTTTCGCGGATGGCGATGTATTCCATCTCGGGAGTGATGATTCCTTGTTTTGCGTAATGTAATTGAGAAACGTTGGCTCCTTTTTTAGCACGCATTGGTTTGTGCAGATATTCAAAACGTAAGTGGTTTAGTTTTTCGTCATTCAAACGTGATTTCCCGTATTCGGAGGAGATTTCGGTAAGTTCTTCGACATCATTGCGGTCTAAAATCCATTGTTCGCGGATGCGTGGAAGTCCTTTGCGGATGTCAATTTCAATGTTGGGATCTGTGAATGGACCTGAAGTATCGTAAACGGTTATTGGCGGATTTTTCTCGATTCGGCCGTTGGTTAATTTGGTGTTGGCTAGGGCGATTTCACGCATGGCGACTTTTATCGGGTGGATTTCTCCGTCTATATATACCTTTTTTGAGTTTGGAAAAGGGGTTCTTGAGATTTTTTCTTCGTTGTTCATGTTTTTAATTGAAAGATTTAATGATTAAAAAATTGAAAAGATTGAAGAGATGGTATCTGATGAATGTTTTAATCATTAAATCTTTCAATCTTTTAATTAAAATATCATCCTCCTTGTGTGGCGGAAATGATTAGAATATCGTCGGTTTCTTGAATGTGATGGGTATTCCAATTGGTTTTTGGAATGACGGTATTGTTGATGGCGAGGGCGATTCCGTTTTGTTTTTCAGGAATTTCCAAGTCAAGAAGTGCCTGAACAGTGAGACTGTCAAGAGGGAATTGTTTGGTTTGATTGTTGATTTTCAGTTCCATTCCTTTTTGAATTTAGTATAAGTTATACTTTAGGAATGGCTACAATGGCATACGGATATGCACGGAAGTCATCTTACTTTTTCCTACGCTAGTATGAACTAGATCAGGTTCGAGGGTAAAATCTCAGCCTGCATTTTTGCAGACACCCCTAAAGTGTGAAGCAAATGTAGAGAAAAAAGTTTAGAAGTTTTATCGTTTAATTGTTTAAAGTTGTTACAGTTGTAACTTGGGTTTAAGAAATTGAAACGTTGTTGTATGTTAATTTCTTTTCCAGCAATCGGCCACGTGGTCGTTGACCATTCCGGTTGCCTGCATATGAGCGTAAACTACAGTGGAACCTACGAACTTGAATCCGCGTTTTTTTAGATCTTTGCTGATTGTATCGGAAAGTGGAGTAGTAGCTTGGACTTCTTTTAGGGATTTTCGTTGGTTATCGATTGGTTTTCCGTCAACAAAACCCCAGATGTATTTTGAAAAACTGCCAAATTCTTCCTGAACTTTTATAAAAGCCTGAGCATTGGAAACGGCTGAATTGACCTTTAGTTTGTTTCGAATAATTCCGGGATCCAAAAGTAGTTCATGGATTTTGTCTTCTGAGTAATTGGCTATTATTTGATAGTCGAAATCGTCAAAAGCTTTGCGGAAATTCTCTCTTTTGTTGAGGATGGTAATCCAGCTTAGACCGGCTTGGAAAGTTTCTAATAGCAGAAATTCGAATAGTTTGAGGTCGTCATACACAGGAACGCCCCATTCTTCATCGTGGTATTTTTGGTATAATTCGCTGGAATTGCACCAGCCGCATCTAGTGATTTCTTTTTCCATTATTTGTTGATTTCCCAGTGATAGCCTTTTACGGTAGGGATGTAAGCCGATCCGTTGTTAAGGATTAATTCAGTGTATATTTTTTTATTGTATTTGATGCCGATTGCACCTCCGGATACATAGGTTTTGTTTTTTTTGAAGGCGAAAATCATTGTATCGTTCTGAAATTCGGCATCGGATACTTTTTCGACCAGCCAAGTAGAACCCCAGTTGAAATACAATTTGTTTGGCCCTACGCAGGTTACTTTTTTTATGAGATCGACTGCCTCTTTTGGGAATTTATATTGTTCTATTAGCTCTTTCTTAGAATAAGATTTACCAGCCTGGGCAGTTTTTAGTAAGTTTCTTAAAGGAGAATTGATTACTACTTCTGCATTTTTTTCCGTTATCGTTGGATGAGGATTTGTTTGCGGTAAGTTATAGGTGTTGTTTTGAGGGATTCCAAATGTTGTTGGCGTATGTGAATTTGGAATTTGTCTGCGTATTGCTGCATCCAAGCCAGAATCAGAATCTATGTCAGTGTTGTCTGTTGTTGTATCTGATACTTTTGTATGTTCTGTTTTGTCTGGATTTGTGGCTGTATAGCCAGGGACAGCAGTTGAAGCTTCCGGAAAATCAGTTTCTTTTTCTTCAGGCTCATTTCTTCCACAGCTGATTACTGAAACCAGAAGTATAAATGAGAATATTATTTTAAAAATCTTCATGATTGGAATGATGTATTGCAGGTTATTCAAATTTAACTTTTTTTAAATCTTCTTTCATAGTAATGCTGAAAAAAAACATAAAAAAAAGCCCAAACATAAAATGAATGGGACTTTTTTGTGTGCAATATAAATTTGAAACGTGTTCTAGTATATTTGTTTTACACCTTTAGCATTGTCGAATACATAACTTACTAACCATGCGATTTGACCTTGTTTAGCAAAGAAAATCTTTTTGCTTTGAATGTTGGGAATAACTTCAAGAGAAGTTTCCAATAGATTGAAAGCTGCTATTAAGTATTTTTGCTGGTAAGTGTTTAATACTTTTTTCATTTCTACATTGCTTTCAGCACTTGATACGAATCTTTGATAATTGTTCTCTGCAATTGTTCTGATTGCAAGAATGTCATCGTACTGTACTTGAGTAAAGTTTTCTTCAGCTTTGGCTCCGTTTAAAAGAGTGTAAAAAGCCCAGGCAGCTCCACCAGAAATGTAAACATTGCTTTTGTCTTGAGATTCAGGTCTGCTTGTGTACATTTTCTTGAAACTTTCTCTCATTGTAGGTAAATAATCGAATAAGTTTTCGTTGAATTCAAACACTGTTTTTTGTTTACACTTTTTATTGATGATTTCAGTCAGAGTTACTGTTCCAAGATCACATGAAATAGGGAAAAATACAGATGCGTCGTTAATGTCTTTAGCATAACCTCCTTTAGTATTTCCTCCACCTATGTCAATAATTACTGAGCTTAAATAGTTTTTTGGAGGAATACAACCTCTCAAAAGTAATTTAGCTTCAAGTGATGAAGAGATAATCTCAATTTTTTTATTTGTCAACTCTTTGATTTTTACTACCAAATCGTTGGTGTTTGTAGCAAGACCAACACCTGATGAAGCTACAATAAAGATGTTTTTGTCTTCAATTTTGTATTCATTAAGCATTTTTTTGTAATTATTGTAAACTACTCCTCCTGCTTTATCAATATCTTCTTTTAAAAGTGTACCGTCTATACCGATACCTGCTGCAATACCAACGTTTTCAGTCCAAAATTCCTTTACGTCGTATGTATTTCTTTTAATGCTCTCAACTTGAAGAACGGTCATTTTTATACCTTTACTTCCTATTTCTATTCCTCCATAGAGCTGTGCCTGTGCAGAGTAGGTAAGAACCAGGCATACTATTAAATAGTAAATTTTTTCTTTCATAATATTATTATTTGGGGTTAATGCTGGTTGCAAATCTATATTAAAAATCTATAACTTCCTTTTTTTTGATGTTTTTTTTGAGGAAGTTTTTTTTTAAGCAGAATTGTTTTCTAATTGTTATAAAATTATTATGTTTTTTAACTATCTGATTGTTGGTTGATTGAAAAAAAAATCTATTTTTGCCAAAATGAAAAAATTATTTGCCCCAAAAACAATTAATTATGATAAAAAAATACTTCGACAATTTTAAAGATTTTCCAAAGGAAATTTGGATACTTACTTTAGTAACATTCATTAACAGAGCAGGAACAATGGTTATTCCTTTCCTGTCAAAGTACATGAAAGAAAATTTGGAATTCAGTTACAGTCAGATTGGCTGGGTAATGGTTTTCTTTGGTGCGGGTTCCATTGTAGGAACTTGGCTTAGTGGTAAATTATCAGACAAGATTGGCTTTTATAAAGTCATGGTGTTCAGTTTGTTTGCCAGCGGTGTTGTGTTTATTTTGCTGCAGTATGCAACAACATTTGAAGAGCTTTGTATCGGTATATTTGTATTGACGAGTATTGCCGATATGTTCAGACCTGCAATGCTGGTATGTCTGAAAACATTTACTACACAAGATGACAGAGCCCGTGCTTATTCATTAACCCGTGCGGCAATCAATCTTGGTTTTCTTTTTGGACCTGTACTTGGAGGTTTGATTATTATGCAGATGGGTTATGAGTATATTTTCTATGTTGATGGTGCTACCTGCATCTTGGCAATAATTGTTTTCATGATTTTTGTGAAAGAAAAGAAATTGCCGGTTAAATTGAAAAACCATGATAAAGCTATTAAAAAGGTCTCTGTGATGAAAGACAGACCATTTATGCTCCATTTGGTAATATGTTTGATAACAGGAATTTTGTTTTTCCAGATTTTCACAACTTTACCTTTGTATCATAAAGAGCGATTTAATATGTCGGAATTTGATAGTGGATTGCTTTTGAGTTTAAATGGATTGCTTATTTTGCTTTTTGAACTTCCAATTGTAAATTATGTAAGCAAAAATAAAATTAACAATCATAAAGTAATCTCTTTAGGTTTGTTGCTTATGGCGACTAGTTTCTTGCTTCTTTTGTTTCCTTGGGAGGCTATTTTAATTCCTATGATGCTTTTTATGACTTGCGGTGTAATGTTGACTTTTCCTTTTGCTAACTCTTTCGCAATGGATAGATCTAATGAAATGCAGGAAGGTAAGTATATGGCGGCTTTTACCATGAGTTACAGCTTTGCACACATATTAAGTGCTAAAACGGGTATGGAAATTATTCAGAATTCGGGTTATGAGTCCAATTGGATGTTTATGACAGTTCTTGGTGTGGCGGGTACTTTGCTTGTTTTCAAGTTGTCTAAGATGGTTGAAAAAGAAGAGTTGAAAGAAAGAATGATACCTGTAGAAAGTAAAGAGAATGTATAGTTCTGTTTGTTTATAATTTTAAAAATAAATAAAAAGCAGTAGTGAACTTTAAGTTTGCTGTTGCTTTTTTTTTGTGTTTTAGTTTCTCTGGAGTATTGTATTTGATACAGTTTGTTGTTTTAATTAGTCAAATATTTGCAAATTAATTTTATTCGAAGGTTGTGAAATCAGTGTCAAATAAATGGGTCAATATTTAGGTTTAAGCCGATTACATATTTAAGCGTTCCAGTTGCATTGTGTTTTTAATTTTGTTATTTGCTTCATGTCAAAACATATCGGAATGTTAATACAAATTCTATTGGTGTTATTTGACAATAAATATGAATCCTTTTCTTGTGAGGTTTTGTGTAATTAATTTTTAGCATAAAAAAATCCCACTTCAAATGAAATGAGATTTTATATGAAAACGATATATTCTTAGTGCAGAAAAATCGTTAAATGAAATCAATTGATTATCCTAAAGAAACTCTTTTGAAACCTGTAATTTCAACGTTGAATCCTTTAACATAATCACTTACTTTTTTGCTGTCATCTTTGATGAAGTTTTGGTCCAATAAGGCTTTCTCTTGGTCTAAAGTAGTATTATCAGAGATGAAACGTTGAACTTTTCCTGGAAGAATTTTATCCCAAATTTGTTCTGGCTTACCTTCAGCTTTTAATTCAGCTTTAGCATCTTCTTCAGCTTGTTTTAAAACTTCTTCGGTTAATTGAGAGAAAGAAATGTATTTAGGAACATTTTTTAAAGTTTTCCCTAAACGTTTTGCCTCTTCATTTTCTTTTTCGATTATAGCAATACGAGCAGCAAGTTCAGAAGCAACGAAAGATGGATCAAAATCTTTGTAAGATAATGTATCAGCTCCCATAGAAGCTACTTGCATAGAAATGTCTTTAGTTAAAACGTCACCATTAGCAATTGGTGCGGAAATTGCAGTTAATGCAGCAATTTTGTTAACATGAACATAAGATCCAATGAAAGCACCTTCTAAAATTTCAAAGCCTCCGATTTCGATTTTTTCACCGATAACACCAGTTTGCTCGATTAATTTTTCAGCAACAGTAATTCCGTTGAAGTCTGAAGCTAAAAATTCCTCTTTAGAAGAAAAGTTAATAGCTTTTTCTACTAATTCTTTAGCTAAAGTTACAAAAGCTTCATTTTTACCTACGAAATCTGTCTCACAGTTTAAAGTGATAATAGCTCCTTTGGTTTTGTCAGCATTAATAAAAGAAACAGCAGCTCCTTCAGAAGACTCACGGTCAGAACGGTTAGCAGCAACTTTTTGTCCTTTTTCTCTAAGGTTTTGTATAGCTTTATCGAAATCTCCGTCAGCTTCTACTAAAGCTTTTTTACAGTCCATCATTCCGGCACCTGTAGATTGTCTTAATTTATTTACGTCTGCAGCAGTAATTGTTGCCATAATATTTTAAATTTTAATGTTAAAAGTAAAAATTCCAATCTTCAAATCCCAAATTCCAACGTTATCAGATGGTTAAAAATCTGATTTTGGAATTTGGAATTTAAAATTGGAATTTAAAGTTTGATTTATTCTTCAGTTGCAGGAGCTTCTTCAGCTTCAACAGCCGGAGCTTCAGCTTCAGCAACAGCTTCAGTATCAGCTTCTTTATCAGAAGTTCTGTTTGCAAGACCATCGATAATTGAAGTAGTTACTAAAGATAAAATTTTATCAATTGATTTAGAAGCATCATCATTTGCAGGGATAACATAATCTACTTCACGTGGATCAGAATTGGTATCAACCATTGCGAAAACTGGAATGTTTAATTTTTGAGCTTCTTTAATTGCGATGTGTTCAGCTTTGATATCTACTACGAACAATGCGGCAGGAAGTCTAGACATATCTGCGATTGAACCTAAGTTTTTCTCTAATTTAGCACGAAGACGATCAACTTGCAAACGCTCTTTTTTAGAAAGTGTGTTGAAAGTACCATCTTTCTTCATTTTATCAATAGAAGACATTTTTTTAACTGCCTTTCTGATAGTTACGAAGTTAGTCAGCATTCCACCAGGCCATCTTTCAGTGATGTAAGGCATGTTTGCAGCTTTTGCTTTGTCAGCAACGATATCTTTTGCTTGTTTTTTGGTAGCAACGAATAATATTTTTCTACCTGATGCAGCGATTTTTTTCAAAGCTTCGTTAGCTTCTTCGATTTTTGCTGCAGTTTTATATAGATTGATAATGTGAATACCATTACGTTCCATATAAATGTAAGGAGCCATATTTGGATCCCATTTTCTAGTCATGTGTCCAAAATGAACACCTGCTTCTAGTAATTCTTTTACTTCTACTTTGTTTGACATTTTTTGTACTAGTTTACGTTCTGTTGAATTAGCAATGGTCCTTATTGGCTTTAAGCTTTAAGCTTTAGGCTCTAGGCTTCATTTAGATGCTAAACTAATTTCCCGACGCATCGGGACAACAACAACATTGTTTTAAAATTTTTAATACATTCTAGAGTGTCTTGCATAAATGATGCAAGACAGGTAATATTAACGTTTAGAGAATTGGAATCTCTTACGAGCTTTCTTCTGACCGAATTTCTTACGTTCAACCATTCTTGGGTCTCTGGTTAATAAACCTTCTGGTTTCAAGATTCCTCTGTTTTCTGCATTTACTTCACACATAACGCGTGCCAATGCCATTCTTACAGCTTCTGCTTGTCCGTTTGAACCACCTCCATAAACGTTTACTTTTACGTCAAAGTTTGATGCGTTCTCTGTCATAGACATTGGTTGCAAAACTTTGTACTGTAATGTAGCAGTTGGGAAATAAGTTGCAAATTCTTTTTTGTTTACAGTGATTACTCCTGTTCCTTCTGTAACGTAAACACGTGCAACAGCGGTTTTTCTTCTACCGATTTTGTGAATTACTCCCATTACTTAAGATCGTTTAGGTTAACAGTTCTAGGTTTTTGAGCTCCTTGTTTGTGCTCAGGACCTACAACAACATTTAAATTTCTAAAAAGTTCAGCTCCTAATTTGTTTTTAGGTAACATACCTTTTACAGCTTTCTCTACTAATAATGCAGGGTTTTTTGCTTGCAATACTTTAGCAGTTAAACTTCTTTGTCCTCCAGGATAACCAGTGTGACGGATGTATGTTTTCTCATCCAATTTGTTACCTGTAAGGTTGATTTTTTCTGAGTTGATAACAATTACGTTATCTCCACAGTCTACGTGTGGCGTATAACTTGGCTTGTACTTACCTCTTAAAATCATAGCGACTTTTGAAGCAAGACGTCCTAAGTTATGACCCTCAGCGTCTACAACAATCCATTCTTTTGTAGAATTGGCTTTTGTTGCTGAAATTGTCTTGTAGCTTAATGCGTTCACAATAATATATTTTAATTAAACATTCCATCCCCAATAAAGGGGTTGCAAAAGTACAATTAATTATTTTAAATCCAAATAGCTTAATTGATTATTTTTTTGTTGAATTCCTGCTGATTATCAATTATATATTTGAAAGGAGTCAAATAGCATTTGGTTTGAGATTTATTTTTTTAAAATTTTTTACTGGAATATTTTTTTTGATGTTGCATTTTTTTTGTAATTTTCGCTTTTAACCTTTCAAATGCCTGTTAAATTTTATATTTTTAATAAAAATTTAGCATCTTTTGTTTAATCCTTTGCTATTTTAGTTTTTTTACGACTCTTAATATAGTACCAAATACCATTCTACAATGAAAGCAAAAGCAACATTAAAACAAATTGCCAAAGAACTTAATGTTTCGGTATCAACTGTTTCCAAGGCACTTAACGATAGTCCGGAAATAAGCGAGCAAACAAAAATTAGAATTAAAGAATACGCCAAATTAAAAAATTACAAGCCCAATGTTATCGGTTTGAATCTTAAAAACAGAAAAACCAAAACTATTGGAGTTATTATACCTAATATATTAAACTCATTTTTTGCTAAAGTTTTTAGCGGTATTGAGAAAGTAGCTGATGAAAAAGGGTACAATGTTATTATGTGTATTTCCAATGAATCTCTGGAAAAGGAAGCTCATACCCTTGAAATGTTGAGTAATGGTACCATTGATGGATTTGTTTTGTCAATTTCTGAAGAAGCACAAAAACTGCATGATTACAGTCACTTTACTTCTATTATTAATGACGGTACACCAATTGTGATGTTTGACAGAACAACAGACGAAGTGGAATGTGATAAAGTTATTGTTGATGATTTTGATTCAGGACATAATGCAACGCAGCATTTAATTGATTTAGGATGTAAAAATATTGCCCTGATTTCGTCTGTGGATAATTTGAGTGTTGGAAAATTAAGAGCTGAAGGATATTTAAAAGCATTGAAAGATAATAATATTGCCGTAAATGATAACATTATTATAAGAACAGATTCGGAAATGGATCTTATCGATAAAATTAATGATGTTTATTCGAATAATCTTATCGATGCTGTTTTCGCTTTAGACGAAAATGATTCAGTTGCCGCTTTAAAAGTAGGTGTTAAGAAAGGATACAAAATTCCAAAGGATCTTAAGATTATCGGTTTTGCAGATGGTATTCTTGCATCAAGAAGACTGTCGCCGAGTTTAACTACTGTAAGTCAGCACGGAATCGATATTGGAGAAGTTGCTGTGAAATTATTGATTGACAGACTGGAATCAAACGAGGAGCACAAGCCTTATGAAACTGTTGTAATCAAAACGAAATTAAAAGAAAGAGAATCCACTAAATAATATATAAAAAGGCAATCGAAATTCTCTGATTGCCTTTTTTAATTTTAGAAAGAAACATTTTTCTATAAACTATTTTTTGTTCTTTTTTCCGTTTCCTTTATTCCCATTCCCGTTTCCATAGTTTGAATTTGAATCGTATTTATTTTCGATTTTTTTCGCCTGACCATGATTAATAGGTTTGTATTTTTCTTTGTGTTTTGAATTTTCTTTCCAAGGATTATCTCCATCAAAATCAAAATCGTTATAACTTCCAACTAATCGTATGCTGGTTGGCAAATTAATGGTAGTAGTCCATCTGCCTCCGCTAAAGTAAGTATACCTTTTTACTACTGGGTCAAAATACACATTGGCTTCCGGGTAGTATCTGTATTTCTTTTTTACACCGTGTGCCTTTGCATGAGGTGGAGGATTTTGGGCATAAACCGCATAGGTGCCTGCGCCGATAAAAAATACAAAAAACAAAATAATGGTTTTGAACGTTTTTTTCATAATTAGAATTTTTTGGTTGATACAAATATTTAGAAATCAATGAACTAAAGTTAATGAATTAGTTTATAATTTTATAAGGAAATTTATATAAATCGGATTTTTAGAAATACCCTGATTTGAAGAATTTAAGCATCATCAGTTTGTTCCCCTTTTTTCAGGAAAAAAGGTTTATTTTTTTACAATCATTTGCAGTGTATTGATTGTTGCTGTACTGTAAAGACGCCCGATAGGTAAAACTTTATTTTTGATAGTCACAGAACGACTGTTGAATTGAGTGACTTTTTTCAAAGGAATTAAAAAGGAACGGTGAATTCTATGAAATAATCCTTCGGGAAGTTTCTCTATTATTTCGGTAATGGACTGATGGGTTTTAAAACAATCACTTTCGGTATGAATGAGCAGATAATTACCCTGCGATTCAAAATAGTCTATTTCATCCAGATATAATTTGAGTGTTTTTCTTTCGCATTTGACAAAAATAAAAGGGCGCTCGGCTTCCGCTTGGGTCAGTTGTTCAAATTGCTGATTTGTTTTTTGAATTTTACAGTACTTGTAAATGGCTTTCGAAAATCGCTCGAATGAAATAGGTTTCAATAAATAATCGACTGCCTCCAATTCGAATCCATCTACTGCATGTTGCGGATTGGCAGTCGTAAAAATAATCCCGATATCTTTCGGTAATGACTTTGCAAATTCAATTCCTGATTTTCCTGGTAAATTGATATCCAAAAAAAGCAAATCTATTTTTTGTGTTTTCAAAAGATTCAGAGCATTGTTGGTACTCGTGAATTTTCCTTTCAAATCCAAAAAATCAAACTTGGCAATATGCATCTCAAGTAATATCGATGCCGGCAGTTCGTCTTCTATAATGATGCAATTGATTCTAGTGGGTGTCATTTATTTTTATTTTTAAAGAAACAAAAAAGGAATCACCTTCATTTTTGACTGTCAAAATATGCTTGTCCGGATAAAGTAATTCCAAACGTCTTTTTACATTAGAAATCCCAACGCCACTATACGGTTTTTCGGTTTTTGCAGTATTCGAAAAATCAGATGGTAGACTATTCTCAATTTTAATCACCAGCCATTCTTCCGATGCGTTAATCGAAATGGTAATCCATGCCGGGGAACTGGCATCATCCAGACAGTATTTAAAGCTGTTTTCAATAAAAGGCAGGATTAAGAAAGGTTCAATAACCTGATTTTCTATACTTCCGTTGGTACTGAAACTAAGTTCGAGCCGGTTGTCAAATCGTAATTGTTGCAGTGAAATATAATTTTTTAAATATTCTATTTCTTTTTCAAGAGGAATGTATTTTGTATTTACCTCATAAACGGAATACCGAAGAAAATCGGAAATCTTAAGTACAATGTCTGCCGAATCATCCGATTTACTGAGGATTTTTGAATATAAACTATTGAGAACATTGAACAAAAAATGAGGATGAAACTGATTTCGCAAAGAAAATAATTCCGCCTGCAATTTCTCTGAAATAATCAACTGAACCTTGGTTTTGGCTTCGGCAAGGTAATAGACAAGTTTTATGACCAAAGGGATAGTCACAACAAATTGTAATTTAATCACATTATACAGGTATACGGGTGCTGAAAACAATGGCTCCGATTTCCATTCGGTCAAATAATAGGCAATAATAATGTAGTTGTCAATTAAACGTTGGAGAAAAGCAAAGAGTAAAATTGAAAAGAGGTAAGTGAAAATGAACAGCACTGTTTTTTGTCTAAAAAACAACTTTGGCATTGCCACCTCCACAATTAGTAAAACAAATACTATTTTAGGCAGTACACTATAACATTCATTGGATAATGCTCTCCAAAAATCACCTGTGGGTAAACCTTGAATCAGACTGAACAGCAAGATATAACCGAGCCAATAGCATGTATACATTTTTATTTTTTGGGATCTGCTTCCTGAATATATTGCTAGATCATTCATTGATGAGTTGGTTTTCTGAAATGTAAAGCTAAGGGTTTTGTTTTAGAATCAAAATCGATCTGTTGCAGAAAACGTTTTTCTTATTTAAATGACACTAAAGGTTTTCAATGGTTGTTTACAATACAAATCATGTTGTTTGAATAAGAGGCTTTTGGATAACTGAAAAGAGAAATATCTTTCGCTAACTATTTAAAAACTATTAAAAACCATTATGAAAAAAACTGCTTTAATTTTAATATTACTATTTGGTTTTTCTTTGGCCGTTAATGCCAAAAACACCGAAGTCTATCCAACAAATTGGTGGACAGGAATGAAGACCAATTCCATTCAATTGCTTATTCGAACCACGGATGATTCTTTTACCACGGATAAAGTAACTATTAATTATCCCGGTATAACTGTTACAAAGACTTATTCTTTTCCAAATCAAAAATATATTGCCGTAGATATTGTTATTGCACCAGAAGCTGTTGCCGGAGATGTAATTATCGAATTGAGCCAAAAAGGAGGAAAGCAAAAAATAAAATGGCCGTTGTACAACCGCAGACCAGGCAATGGGACCCAGTATGCTCAAGGAGTGACTTCCAGCGATTTTATTGATTTAATTATGGTGGATCGTTTTAGTAATGGTGACCCAACGAATGACCGTGTGAAAGGGATGAGAGACCAATCCCTTAACCGAGGCGAAATGTACGATCGCCATGGTGGGGATTTGCAAGGAGTGATCAATAATTTGGATTATATCCAAGGACTTGGTATTACTACTTTATGGTTTACCCCAATCATGGAAAATGATATGGAAAAAAGGACGGAACACGGATACGCCATTACCAATCACTATAAAATTGACAAGAGATATGGTGACGATGCTTTGTACGAGAAGTTGAGTGATCAATTACACCAAAGAGGCATGAAGCTAATTTTTGATGCCGTTTACAATCATATTGGATCTTTTCACTTTTTGGAATTGGACCCCCCTGCTAATGATTGGGTACATCGTTGGCCGACATATACACAAACAAATTACAGAGAAATTCCTTTGTTTGACCCGTATGGCACAAAATCAGATAAAAAAAGAATGAGTGATGGGTGGTTTGATAAAATGATGCCAGACATCAATCAAGACAATCCATTTATGGCTAATTTTATTATTCAAAACTGTATTTGGCATATTGAAAAGTTTGGTATTGATGGAGTCCGTCTTGATACTTATACTTATAATGATTTGGATTTTGCGAATCGCTGCAACAAAGCGATTATGGATGAGTTTCCTAAAATTTCGATTTTTGGAGAAATTATGGTTCATGGTGTGGCTAATCAGGCGTATTTTGAGCAGAATAATATGGATGTAAATTTTAAAAGCAACTTGCCTTCGGTGGTGGATTTTCAAAGTTTGTATTACGGAATTATTCCTGCTTTGACAGAACCTTTTGGTTGGAAAGAAGGAGTGAATAGATTGTACTATACTTTAAGCAGTGATTTTTTGAGCAAGGACCCGATGCAAAAAGTAATATTGTTGGACAATCATGACGAGCCTCGTTTTTTCTCATTGGTTGGCGAGAATGTCGAAAAGCAAAAAATGGGATTTCAATGGTTATTGACCTGCAGGGGAATTCCGCAACTCTATTATGGTTCCGAAGTGTTGATGAAAGGATTCAAAGCTCCCGACGGTTTAGTTCGCGCTGATTTTCCTGGTGGCTGGAAAGAAGATGCCAAAAACGCTTTTACCGGAAAAGGAATGACCGATGATGAAAAATCAACTCAGGATTTGGTTCGTAAATTGGGTAATTTCAGAAAGAATGCCTCGGCACTAAAAACCGGAAAAATGATGCATTACACTCCTGTTGACGGTCTGTACGTGTATTTCAGATATGATGAAAATCAAACCATAATGTGCGTGATGAATACGAGCAATTCCGACAAAGAAATTGATTTTCAAAAGTATGATGAAAGAACGGCTGGTTTCGCTTCCGCAAAAAATGTTCTGACGGGTGAAATTTTGAAAACATCTGAAAAAACAACCATTCCTGCGATGAAAATGTGGGTTTTGGAATTGAGCAAATAGAAAACGACCAACCCTATTTTGTAATAAAAAACATATATTTGAGTTAATGAATAATTTCAAGATATTTAATTTCAATTGATTGCTAACTGTAAAACCACCTATAATGAGACACCCCTATTTAGTAGCCTTGACGATATTTCTTTTCGGAATAAACAATACTGTTATTTTTGGACAGCAAGAGAAAAAGACTACTGTGAATGTATTCCAAAATCGTGTATTTGAAGGCGAAAATTATAAGCCTTTGGGTAATTTGAAATGGGCTTTCAAAACTGACGGAAAAATATTTTCCTCTCCAATTGTAAATGACGGAATAGTATATATAGGCAGTGAGGATGGGAATCTTTATGCTATCAATGAAAAGACAGGTAAAACAAATTGGAAATTTAAAACCGGAGGCGCAGTACACAGCTCTCCGGCCGTTTTCAAAAATACAGTTTTTGTAGGCAGTTTTGATGGTTATTATTATGCAGTTGATGCCAAAACAGGTCAGTTGAAATGGAAATTCAAAACCGGGGGCGAAAAGTGGTCCGGTGAAGTGGGCTTCCTTGGACTGAAACCTGCAGATAAATACATGGAGGATTTATGGGACTTCTTTTTGTCTTCGCCAGTCATAAATCCTGATAAACAAAATCCGACTGTTTTCTTCGGAAGCAGTGATGGGAATGTGTATGCGCTCAACGCAAATACAGGAGAGCTGAAGTGGAAATTTAGTGCAAAAGAATCGATTCACAGCAGTCCGGTGCTGTATAAAAACACGCTTTACATTGGTAGTTGGGATGCCAATTTATATGCCATAGACATCACAACCGGAAAAGAGCGCTGGAAATTTGAGACAACAACAAAAGTTGGTTTCAAAGGCATTTTGTCCAGTGTGGTCGTTGCCAATGATATGGTTTATTTCGGTGCACGCGATCCCTTTTTGTTTGCTTTAAATGCCGAAACCGGGAAACTGGTTTGGAAGTATGATGCCGCTTATTCTTGGATACTTGGCTCGGCTGTTGTTTCCAATAATGTTGTGTATGTGGGAACTTCAGATACTTATGCGTTATTAGGTATAGATGCAAAAACAGGTAAGGAATTGTTTAAGTTTAAGGGTAATGGTTATTTATACGGTTCTCCCGCTATAGCTGGTGAAACAGCTTACTTCGGAGACTTTACGGGTAATTTTTTCGCAGTGAATACTAAATCTTTGGGCAAAGAATGGAACAGTTTCAGCACCGAAGGGCGAAAACAGTTTGGTCCGCAACTATTAAACAACAATCAACTTGACTTTGCTTATGTTGTGAAAGATGGAGATATATCCAATTATGATACTAATAAAGCGGTGATGGATAAGTTCTATACATTAGGTTCCATTGTTTCTTCTCCTTTTGTGGCCAATAACACGGTTTATTTTGGCAGTGCCGATGGGAATTGTTATGCCATTGGATTGCAGAATAAATAATCAAAAAAAGTATTATGATCACAAAGCAATCATGGATTAAGCAATTTATTTTATTTTCATTTTTTTTAACCTCATTATCAACAAATGCACAAACCACACATTGGTGGAACGAAACTGTTTTTTATGAAATATTTGTACGTAGTTTTTATGATTCAAACGGAGATGGAATAGGTGATATAAAAGGGCTTACTCAAAAGCTGGATTATTTGAATGATGGAAACCCAAATACAAATTCTGATTTAGGAATAACGGGGATTTGGTTGATGCCGATAAACCCATCTCCTAATTATCATGGGTACGATATTACTGATTTCTACGCTATCGAATCTGATTATGGGACAATGGCAGATTTTAAAACTTTTTTGGCTGAAGCACATAAAAGAGGAATTAACGTAATTATAGATATGGTAATGGACTTCACATCAAGCCAACATCCATGGTTTGTTGATGCTGTTTCTTCTCCGACTTCTGTCTATAGAGATTGGTATCGGTTTTCACCAACAAATCCAGGTTATAATGGTCCTTGGGGTCAGCAGGTTTGGCATTATAGTAGTACAGGATATTATTATGGTGTGTTTTGGGATCAAATGCCCGATTTAAATTATCAAAACCAAGAGGTAAAAGATGAAATGTTCAAAATTGCAGGATATTGGTTAAATGATATAGGTGTTGATGGTCTCCGTTGTGATGCAGTAAAATATTTAATTGAAGAAGGTACGGTTTTGCAAAATACGGCATCTACAATTGCGTTTTGGAAAGACTTTAAAAATCAACATAAATTGATAAAACCAAATGCAATGTTCGTTGGTGAAGTTTGGGATGATATCAATGTGGTTAAAAATTATGCAAATAGTTTTGATTTTTGTTTTGAATTTAATTTAGCAGATGTAATGATTTCTTCCGTGAATAACGGAACCATTTCAGGGTTAAAATCTCATATGCAAAATGTATATAATACCTATCCTTACCTGCAATGGGGTTCCTTTTTGTCAAATCATGACATCAGCAGAGTTTTTACACAGTTAGGTAGTGATGTACAAAAATCTAAATTGGCTTCTTCGCTTTTATTGACATTGCCGGGCATACCATTTATGTATTATGGAGAAGAAATAGGAATGACTGGATTAAAAAGCAATGGTGATGAATATTTGAGAACGCCAATGCAATGGACATCTGGTTCAAAATCCAGTTTTACTACGGGTAATCAATGGTTTGCAATCAATTCAAATTATACGACCAACAACGTAGCAACGGAACAATTAGATGATAATTCACTTTATAATTATTACAAAAAACTAATCAAATTAAGAATTCAATCAGCCCCTTTGCAAAAAGGAAATTATTTAGAGGTGAGTAGCTCAAATTCGAGTGTGTATGCTTTTTTGAGAGAATATAATGGAAAAGCGGTTATGGTTGTGCATAATTTTTCTTCCTCTGCGCTTTCAAATGTTACATTCAATTTGTCTTCATCGAATGTTATTTCCGGAGATTACCTTAATACAGAATTAATAAGCCAAGCCAATATTCAACCTATAAATATAAATGCAAGTGGCGGTTTTTTAAATTATAATCCCGGAATAACAATAAATGCAAAAGGCTCTTATATTATTGAATTGAATAAAACATTGGGTATTAATGAGCAAGGAAAAACCTTGCCTACCGTTTTTCCTAATCCTTTTGATGATAAAGTTTTTATTGAAGGAATTGAACAAGGATCAGATTATAAAATATTCAATTCGAATGGGTATTTGGTTTCATCCGGCTCAATAGGTAACAAAAAAAGTATTGATCTCTCTACAGTAGATTTAGCAAGTGGGATTTATCTATTAAAAATTCGGAAAGAAAATGAGTTACAAACCATTAAATTAATTAAAAATTGAAATATTTAATTTTTTTGAGGTAATAAAATTAGGTATAGAATATTCTACGTTACTTTTTCAACAAAAGAACAAGCAAAGTATCAGATTACAAATTAATTAGACATAAATAAAATAGTATGATTATTCAGCAAATACGGTTTTTGCTGGTATTCTTATTCTCTTTTTATTTCTGTTCCGGGCAAGATATGCCCAAAAACGAAAAGAGAAGTTATACCACAAAACCATTAGAAAATAATAAAGCGCCTATAATTGATGGCCTTTTGACGGATGCCAGCTGGGATATAGTAGATTGGCAAACGGATTTTATAGAGAATCTTCCCGATGAAAATACACCGCCCACGGAGCAAACCAAATTTAAGATTGTTTACGATTCGAAGTTCTTGTATGTGGCTTTCAAATGTTATGACAAAGAACCGGACAAAGTCGTAAAAAGAATGTCACGACGTGACGGTTTCGCGGGTGATTTTGTCGAAGTGAATATCGACAGTTATCATGATAAACGAACCGGTTTTTCATTTACAATATCGGCATCGGGGGTGAAAAGTGACGAATTCATTGCCGACAATGGAGATAATTGGGATGCCAGTTGGAACCCGATTTGGTACGTAAAAACCAATGTAGATGCTGAAGGCTGGACCGCCGAAATGAAAATACCGTTGAGTCAATTGAAATTCAGTGACAATGGAAATCAGGTTTGGGGTTTTCAGGCGACACGCTGGTATTTCAGAAAACAGGAGCGTTCGGTTTGGCAACGTATTCCAACTGATGCCCCTGGATGGGTAAGCGAATTTGGGAATTTGCAGGGCTTGATTAACTTAAAACCGCAAAAACAACTTGAAATTCAGCCCTATTTCCTAACACAGTATGATACCTACGAACAGGAAGCCGGAAATCCGTTTCGGGAGGGGAAGGAATTTAATATGAACGCTGGGCTTGACGCCAAAATCGGAATCACCAATGACCTTACATTGGACTTAACCATCAACCCCGATTTTGGTCAGGTTGAAGCCGATCCGGCAGTAATTGCTTTGGATGGATTTCAGGTGTTTTTTCAGGAGAAGCGTCCGTTTTTTATCGAAAACAAAAACATTTTCGATTATAATTTTGCTAACAGTGAAGATAATCTGTTTTATTCCAGACGCATCGGAAGAAGCCCACAGGGAATCATTACAACCCAAAAAGAGGATTTTGTCAAACGCCCGCAAAATTCCACTATTCTCGGTGCGGCTAAATTCAGCGGTAAAACCAAGAACGGCTGGTCTTTGGGAATTTTGGAAAGTGTAACTGCCGATGAATATGCAAAGATTGACAATGGTACGGAAAGAAAAGGAGTATTGGTAGAACCCCTCACAAATTATTTAGTGGGACGAGTCCAAAAAGATTTTAATGACCGGAATAGTTTTTTGGGAGCGATTGTCACCGCAACCAATAGAAATACAGATGAGCCACAATTCAGTTTGTTGCGCGAAGCCGCCTATTCCGGAGGCATCGATTTTAAACACAATTGGAAGGACCGAAAATATTTTGTGGCTGGAAACATTGTTGGAAGTCATGTTTCGGGTTCAAAGGAATCGATCACAAACACTCAAAGAGAAATGACCCATTTGTTTCAAAGGGTCGATGCCGATTATGTTTCGGTGGATACTGAACGTACTTCATTGAGCGGAACGGGAGGGAAGATTGAAGCCGGAAAAGCATCGGATGGACACTGGAGATACAATGCCAGCCTGACCTGGCGCTCGCCGGAATTGGAACTGAACGACATTGGTTTCCTTCGTCAGGCCGATGAAATTAGGCAGACACTAAATATCAGCTATCAATCGTTAAAGCCTTTTGGTGTTTTTAGGAGCGGAATGGTGAAATTCGAGCCTTTTGTTACTTATGATTTTGGAGGTTTCCATAATCGGACTTATTATGATCTTTTGGGAAAAGGGGAGTTCAACAATTATTTGTGGGCGAATATCGGTTTTTCATACAAACCGAGAATTTACAACAATGCGTATTTGCAGGGCGGTCCCAAATTCAGGTTTTCGGAAGAGTTTGTGAGTTATAATACTTTTGGTACCGATAACCGAAAAAAATTACGCTTTCAGGCTGGCGTATTTTTTGCACAGGGGAAAAACAATTCGTTCTCATACAAAGAAGTGGATCCGAGTGTGACCTACCAGCCAACTAATGCCTTGTCGATTACGATAAACCCTAATTTCAATGTCAATCAAAGCAAAACCCAATATGTAACCCAATCTCCTTTTGAAGGGGGTACTAGGTACATCACGGCGCATATGGATCAGCAGACAACCAGTGCATCCTTGCGGTTGAATTACAATATCAATCCGAATTTCACGATTCAGTATTACGGACAACCTTTTGCTTCTACAGGGAAATATTCGAACTTTAACTATGTGACCAACCCAAGAGCATCTTATTATCTGGATAGGACGGTTACCTATGGTGCGAATCAGATTTCTTTTGACAGTGCTAAGAATCTTTATAGTGTGGATGAAAATCAAAACGGGACTACCGATTATTCGTTCTTTAATCCTGACTTTTCATTTGTTCAGTTTCGTTCCAATTTGGTTTTGCGCTGGGAATATATTCCCGGTTCCGAAATTTATCTGGTATGGTCGCAGGGAACAAATGGAGCAGGAAATCCTGTAGACGATTTGTTTGTTAATATGGATACCCAGATTTTAGGCAAACAGCCTCAGAATACGTTTATATTTAAAATGACGTATCGCTTTTTGTTATGATTGAAAACTATGATTATTTATGAATTTAAAAAGATACTATTATGTTTAAAAAAGCCATTCCGTTTCTGTTAATGTTGGTTCCGCTGTGTTTGTTTTCACAATCGGAAGCTATAGATCAATCAATTGACTATTTGTCGAAAAATAAGATGTCGCCTCAGGAATATATTGCTTCAAAATTTGCAACCAAAGACATAGTCCTTTTGTCCGAAGAGCACAGGGTTAAGGAAAATCTGGAGTTGGTAAAAAGTCTGATTCCTGTTTTGTATAAAAATGGAGTAACTATCATCGGAATGGAATTTGGCGCAAGCGAAAATCAAAAAACGCTTGATTCGTTAATTTTGGCTCCGGAATACAATGAAGACTTAGCTCGGAAACTGATGTTCAATTACAATTCGGGATGGGTTTTCAAAGGTTACACTGATTTGTATAAAGCCGCTTGGTTATTTAATAAATCACTTTCCAAATCGGCAAAGAAATTCCGTATTCTAAATTTAAGTTACCGCTACAATTGGTCTTCATTTTCAGGAGCCCGGACTCCCGAAAAGATGAAAAAAGTTTTCTACAAAGGAAATACCGAAGCATATCGTTTTGGGATTGTTGAGAAAGAAATTATTGCAAAGGGAGAAAAGATTCTGATACTTACAGGAGACATTCATGCCTTTACGAGATATAAATTCCCGGTGTATGATTTCGTGGGAGAAGATTTTGTCCGACTAGAAAATGGTTATTTCGGAAATCTATTGTATGCCAAATACCCGCAGAAAGTGTATTCCATTTTGTTGCATAAACCCTTTATGAACCTTCCTGATACCAAACCGTTTTGGATTTCACCTGCGAATGGAATGATTGAGGCCTTAATGCAAAAACGGAACAATGAACCGGTGGGATTTGATTTGGTCAACACGCCTTTGGGTAAATTGCGCGACGACAGTTATTATTCAATGGGACATAAAAACTTTACCTTAGAAGATATTTATGACGGATACGTGTTTTTGAAACCTATAAAACAACTTTCAGGTTGTGATATTGACACTGCTTTTCTGACCGAAAAGAATTGGGAACAAGCCTTGGATAATGTGGCAGACCCGGATTGGCGACCAAGACCTAAAAGTCTGGAAGAATATTGGAAACAAATCCTGGAGTATGCCGATGTTCCAAAAATATATTCTGAAGTAGATAAAAAATAGAGTTAGTTGTTGTTGGTTAAAATTTAAAAACCGTCTCGTTTTTTTTAACGAGACGGTTTTTTACATGTTGTTTTCATAAATTAATCACGTAGCTAAATACTGCTAACTAAATCAATGCGCTTCCAGCCAATCTTTTCCTGAACCTACTTCCACATCCAACGGAACCGCCATTGTAAAGGCGTTTTCCATTTCGTGTTTAATCATTGGTTGAATTTTTTCGAGTTCCGAATTGTGGACATCGAACACAAGCTCATCATGAACCTGAAGCAACATTTTAGACTTCCAGTTTTCGGAGGTTAGTTTTTTATGAATGTTAATCATCGCAATTTTGATGATGTCGGCAGCACTTCCTTGAATAGGAGCGTTTACGGCATTCCTTTCGGCAGCACCGCGAACTACAGCATTGGCCGAATTGATATCTTTCAAATAGCGGCGGCGGCCTGAAATGGTTTGCACATAACCATGTTTTCGGGCAAAATCAACTTGGTTGGACATATATGATTTCAGCTTTGGGTAAGTAGCGTAATAGGCATCGATTAATTCGGCACTTTCTTTTCGCGAAAGCGAAGTCTGATTGCTCAATCCAAAAGCCGAAACACCGTAGATAATCCCGAAATTCACTGTTTTGGCATTGCTTCGTTGCTCTTTGGTAACTTCTTCCAATGGAACATGGAAAACTTTTGCTGCGGTACTTCGGTGAATGTCTTCTTTGTTTTGAAAAGCTTTAATCATATTTTCTTCGCCGGACAAAGCGGCAATAATTCGTAATTCTATTTGCGAATAATCGGCAGAAACCAAAGTGTAATTTTCATCGCGGGCAATAAATGCTTTACGAATCAATCGCCCTCTTTCGGTACGGATTGGTATGTTTTGTAAGTTTGGGTTGTTGGAACTCAAACGTCCCGTTGCGGCAACGGTCTGCATATAATCGGTGTGGACTCGTCCTGTTTTTGAGTCAACTTGCGTAGGCAATGCATCAATATAAGTGCTTTGCAGTTTTACCATTTGGCGCCATTCCAGAATGTCACGGACAATTTCGTTGTCATTCGCAAGATAAGATAAGACTTCCTCACCGGTGGCATATTGACCTGTTTTGGTTTTCTTTTGTTTGGTTCCGCCAATTTTTAATTTTTCAAATAAAATATCACCTAGCTGTTTTGGAGAAGCCAAATTGAATTTTTCGCCTGCGGTTTCATATATTTTTTGTTCCAATGCATTACTTTCCGCAGCCATTTCAACCGACATTGATTTTAAAAAAGGAACGTCGAGATTGATTCCCTCCAATTCCATTGCAGCCAAAACTGGAATCAACGGAATTTCGATTTCGTCAAATAGTTTTTTTGTTTCGGCTTTGTCGAGAATAGGACTGAAATTTTGCTTCAATTGATAGGTAACATCAGCATCTTCGGCAGCGTATTCTTTGATGTCTTCAAGGGCAACCTCACGCATCGATTTTTGGCCTTTCCCTTTTTTGCCGATTAAATCTTCGATAGATTTTGGTGTGTATTTCAAATAGGTTTCCGACAACACATCCATATTGTGGCGCATATCGGGGTTGATTAAATAATGCGCGATCATGGTGTCGAACAGTTTTCCTTTGATTTGAACACCATAATTCGAAAGAATTTTTAAATCGTATTTGACGTTTTGGCCAATTTTTTCGATGTTTTCATTTTCGAAGAAAGGCTTGAATTTGTCAACTAAAACCTGTGCTTCGTCTCTGTTCTCCGGAAACGGAACATAAAACGCTTTTCCTTTTTCGAAAGAGAAAGACATTCCAACGAGTTCGGCATTTAAGGCATCAATTCCGGTAGTTTCGGTGTCAAAACAAACCGAAGTTTGTTGAAGTAAATTTTGCAAAAGCAATTTCACGGCAAAATCCCCTTGAATGCTTTGGTAAAAATGTTCAGTGTTTTCTAAAGTCCCCATCCCAACCTTCCCCGAAGGGGAAGGAGCCGAGCCGGAATCGGATTCGTTATAAAAACCAAACAAATCAAATTGGTCTTCGTTGGATTTCTTTTGCACTTGTTTTTTTTCGCCTTGAGAAGCCCCTCCTTCGGAGGGGTTGGGGAGGATTCCGTTTGTGTCGATTTCGTCGTATTCTTTTCCGGTTCCGAAAAATTTATCAAACTGCGCTTTCATTTGGCGAAATTCCAATTCCTGGAATAATTCGTCTGTTTTTTCGACATCTGGTTTTGATAATTCGTAGTCGCCTGCATTGAATTGAACTGGACAATCGAGTAAAATGGCAGCTAGTTTTTTGGACAAAATACCTTTGTCGGCATTGGCTTCAATTTTGTCTTTAATGGCGCCTTTCAGTTGGTGGGTATTGGCCAAAAGATTTTCCATAGAGCCGAACTCTTTTAGTAATTTTTTGGCTGTTTTTTCACCAACACCTGGTAATCCTGGGATGTTATCGGCGGCGTCGCCCATCATTCCCAAATAGTCGATTACCTGCTCTGGGCGTTCGATTTCGAATTTTTCCAAAACTTCCGGTATTCCCCATATTTCGATGTCATTCCCCATTCGCGCGGGTTTGTACATAAAAATATTTTCGGAAACCAATTGCGCAAAATCCTTATCGGGAGTTACCATAAAAACTTTGAAATCTTCTTTTTCGGCCTGTTTTGCCAAAGTTCCAATTAAGTCATCGGCTTCAAAGCCCGGAACTTCGATAATCGGAATGTGCATGGCTTTTAGTAATTCCTGAATATAGGGAACGGCAATTTTTATGGCTTCGGGAGTCTCGTCACGGTTTGCTTTGTATTCCTGATACATTTCGTAGCGGTAGGTACTCCCGCCTTTGTCGAAAGCTACGGCCAAATGGTCCGGTTTTTCTCTTTTGATTACATCCATCAGGGCATTCATAAATCCCATAATGGCTGAGGTGTCCATTCCTTTGGAATTGATTCTTGGGTTTTTTATAAATGCAAAATAACCACGAAAGATAAGCGCGTAGGCGTCGAGTAGAAAAAGTCGTTTTTGAGCAGACATATTGAAAAAATTAGTCTGTAAAAATAGACAATTGCGTTTTAATAATGAATTTGTGGATGAAATTTATAATATAGGATGTGGAAGTTTGCTTTAGGTTTTTTTGCACAATATTGTCATTCCGACGGAGGAGGAATCTCCGCAAGTAATTCCGCAGTCAAAATCACTAATCTTTGTCGAGCTTGTAACGGAGATTCCTCCTTCGTCGGAATGACAAACTAAGCGGAAAATTTATTACTGAAATAGTTGATTCTAAAAAAGTAGAATGTTTCTCTTTAGCCCCGATTGCAGTGAAAATCCTTGTGGACCGGGGTTCGGTTCACAAGATTGTAGCGGAAAGCGGGAACAATGTTCATTAAAAAGCCAAATCTTTCTGCTTCAATAATAATCAAGTAAACCCCTGTCCGTTAAGGGAAAGTTAAACTTTTGCGGAGTGATAAATCTTCATTTTGTCTTCATTTTACGGTTATACATTTGACCTATAAATAATAAATTATTAATTCAAAATTTTAGAAATCATGAGAAATTTATTGATGTTATTAGTAGCAGTTTTGGGTACAAGTGCAATGGTTCAAGCTTTTCCTGCAAAAGCAAAAGCAACTTCTACAAAAGAAGTTACAATGAAAAAACACCACAAACACAACAAAGCTAAAAAAGAACAAAAAGCAGTAACAACACCCGAAGCCTCAAGTGCAAAAACGAAAAAATAATTGATGTTTTGTTTTGTTTGCGTACGAGGATGGAGGCAAAACAAAAAGATTGATTGATTGTGGAAGTCAGTAGAGAAATTTACTGACTTTTTTAGTATTTTAGATACGCCAAAATTTTAAGAATGTAAATTTAGTAAGCTATGAAAATTCTTATTGTTGAAGATAATCCCGAATTGGCTCTGGAGGTGAGAGAATACCTTTGTGGAAATGGTTATATCTGTAAAATTTCGAAGAATTGTGAAGAGGCTTTGGAAGAAATCAATAGCAATGATTATGATATCATGCTTTTGGATTTGGGATTGCCCGATGGAAGTGGTTTTGATGTTTTGAAAAGCATTCGCAAGACAGGAGCTAAAGTGGCGGTTATCATCATTACGGCACAGGGAGAACTGGAAGACAGGATAAATGGATTGCAACTTGGTGCCGATGATTATCTGACAAAACCTTTTGCCTTGACTGAATTGGGTGCCCGTTTATTTGCCATTATCCGCAGAATGCATGGATTCACTGTAAATCAGTTGGATATTCACGGGTTCAGTCTGCAATTACAGGATTATAAAGTGAGTTATGATGAGGTGCCTATTAATCTCACCAAAAAGGAGTTTGATATTTTTCAGTATTTGGTCTTAAACAAAAATCGTGTCATAACTCGTTTGCAATTGACCGAGCATATTTGGGGCGATATACTGGAAGTCAATTCCGATTCCAATTTTATAGACGTCCATGTTCGGAATCTTAGAAAAAAACTGGACAAACATTCTCCGATTGAATGGTTTGAAACCGTCAGAAATGTGGGGTATAGGATAAATGTTTAAACAAAAATCAAAGGGCAAATTCAAAAAGCAAAAGACAAAAAAATATAATTCATAATTTATAACTCATAATTCATAATTTCAAAGAATATGAAAATCAAACATCAGCTGTCTATTTTTAATGCGTTGTCGCGTTTGTTGCTGATATTGGTCTTATGGCTGATGCTTCCTGTTTTGGTTGAAAAAGTGGTTTATGATCACATCAATAAAAGTCTGTTGGAGAAAAAGCAAAAGTTTATTGTTCACTTGGATAAGGAAGAAATCAATGATTTTATTGTTCGGAAAGATACTTCCGAGACTTATTCTAGTTTCTCCACTTTGCACAGCGAGTTTCTTCAGCTATCCAGGGTTTCTTTCAATAGCAAAAAAAATCAAACTTTGTTTATTACGGAGCCGAGAATAATCGAAGAAGAAAAGAATGATTATAGAATTCTTCAGTACTATTTTAAGTACGAAAACACAAACTACCTTTTGGAGATAGGAAACAGTTTGAGTGAAATCAATGATCTTACCTTTGTAATACGGGTTTTTTTCATAATTGTTTTAATTATGATTGTTGTGATTACCTTCATTGCTGACACTTTTTATATCGAATATTTATTGAAGCCTTTTTACAAAATTATTGATACTAAAATCCGTCATGTAAACGAGCCAGATGCTTTTGACCACACTCCGATTAAAACGAATTCTGCTGATTTTCAGGAATTGGATACGGTTCTTAACCAAATGATGGACAGAATCAGTGAATTGTTTAAAAAAGAAAAACAATTTATTGCCAATGTTTCCCACGAACTCTTGACACCAATTGCCTTATTGAAAAACAAATTTGAGAATTTGCTTCAAAATGAATCTTTGGATGACGAGGCGGTAGATAAAATTGTAGGTTCGCTAAGTACTTTGGATTTGCTGAAAAAAGTAATTGCCAATTTATTGTTGATTTCAAAAATTGAAAACAATCAGTATGAAGCAAATGAAGCGATTGATTTTGATGCAATAATTACCGATTTGGTAACTGATTTGCAGGATAGAATTGAAGACAAGGAATTGACTTTCCATAAAAAAATAGAACATCACTTTAGTTTTAGAGGAAATAAAACGCTGATGCATATTTTGTTTTACAACTTAATTGTGAATGCTATAAAATACAATAAGCCTTTAGGAACAATAGAAATTAAAGACGGTTTTTTGAATGGAAATTATTTTTTATCCGTTTCGGATTCTGGTATTGGAATGGATGAAAAACAACAGCAGAAAGTCTTTAAGCGTTTTGCCAGGGTAAGTTCAGACCAAGAAGGGATGGGGTTAGGGCTTGCAATTGTAGAAAGTATTGCTCAGTTTCATCATATTGCCATCGAGATAAAATCTCAAATTAATGTCGGAACTACTTTCATTTTACTATTTCCGAATGAGCGAAAACCCAATTAAAAGTTAATTTTTTCAAGACGGTCAAAACTTCATTTAATCTTCATTTTCGAAGGATAACTTTGACTCATTAATTAAACGGATTAACAATTTAAAATTTTAAATCATGAAAAAATTATTGATGGTATTGGCATTAGCTTTAGGAACCACAGTTATGGTAAATGCACAAACTACCCCAGCACAAACTGCTCCGGCTAAAGAAGTTAAAGCAACTAAAAAAGAAGCCAAAAAAGAAACAAAAAAAGCTCACAAAGCAGAAGCAGCAAAACCTGCAGCAACTACTGAGCCAGCTGCAGCAAAAAAATAATACAATCTTTGTGAATGAATATTTCTTGAGATATTCTGAAAGATGTTAAAAGAAGGTTTTAATAGGTGAAAGGGGAGAAGAAGTAATTTTTCTCCTTTTTTTTTGCGTTAAATTTATGATAATATGGGTATCAGGCATTTTCATTAATTGTTACTTTGTACAAAATTCATAAAATAATGATCTTACGTTTATTCTTTATAGGTGCTGTACTTTTTATTATTGAGCTTTATGCTTTTCAGGCTGTTAAAACATTAGTTAAATTGAAATGGGCACTGATTTCTTATCAAATTATAAGTCTTTTCCTTTTTGTATTTATTCTTTATTCTTTTACCCAATTTGACCGTTCTGTCGGGCAAACGAAACAGACTATGTTTACAATGGGTTTGCTTTTGGTTGTATATCTTCCAAAAATTGTAATGACGGTAATTCTTTTGGGAGAAGATGTTTTTCGACTGGCAGCAGGAGCAATTAATTATTTTATAGATAATGACAGTAACACGAATTTTTTGCCGTCCAGACGTAAATTTGTCAGTCAGATAGGTTTAGGATTGGCTTCAATTCCTTTTTTGTCTTTGATTTATGGAATAGTTGAAGGCAGATATAATTTCAAAGTAATAAAACAGGCAATCTATTTTCCAGATTTGCCTGAGGCTTTTGATGGCTTTACGATAACACAAATTTCCGATGTTCACAGCGGCAGTTTTGATAATCCCGAAAAAATTAATTACGCTATTGATTTGGTTAATGATCAAAACTCGGATTTGATTTTGTTTACGGGAGATATTGTAAATACTCATGCCAAAGAAATGCATCCCTGGATCGAGACTTTCAACAGAATTAAGAAACATGAATACGGTAAATACTCTGTTCTTGGGAATCATGATTACGGAGAATATGTGACTTGGCCTTCGCAACAGGCAAAGGATAAAAACTTTCAGGATATTAAAAATCTTTATGGTCAAATAGGATTTCAACTGCTGTTGAACGAGCATACTTTTATCGAGAAAGATGGTGAAAAAATTGCGTTGGTTGGAGTAGAAAATTGGGGTAAAAATTTTAAACAGGCCGGAGATTTGAAGAAAGCATCACAAAATTTAGGCAAAGAGGATTTTAAAATCTTAATGAGCCATGATCCAAGCCATTGGAATGAAGTGGTACAGCACGATGATAAGCATTTTCAGCTGACATTGTCCGGACATACCCATGGAATGCAGTTTGGGATTGAAATTCCAGGGTTTTTTAAGTGGAGTCTGGCTCAGTATGTTTATAAACAGTGGGCGGGATTATACGAAAACCTGGGAAGGTTTGTGTATGTAAACCGGGGATTTGGGTTTCATGCTTATCCTGGGAGGGTTGGAATTATGCCGGAAATAACAGTAATTCAACTAATAAAGGGTGAAAAATTAGCATAATTGGTTTAAAATGCTAAATTTGCAGGATGTTATCTCTTTTCGAAAGTAAATAGAAATTAAATATTTTGGTTTTATGTCAAAATTTGGAGAACTTATAAATACTCAAGTTCCTGTGTTGATCGATTTTTACACAGATTGGAACGAGTCTTCTGTGTCGATGCATCCTGTTATTAAAGATGTAGCGGCAGCTCTTGGTGACAAAGTAAAGGTAATCAAGATAGACGTAGACAAAAATCAGGAACTGGCCGATGCTTTACGAATCAAAGGCTTGCCTACCTTGATGATTTATAAAGAAGGGATGATGATTTGGAGACAATCCGGTGAGCTGGACGCTAATACTTTAATCGGAATTGTGCAGGAACAATTGTAATCTCAGTTTTAAGATTATTGAATTGCTTCAAAAATAAACCCTCTTTGTTTTAAAATTTCCAGTGATTTTGGTAGAGTGTATTCAAGATTTTTGAATGCTTTTACACTGTCATGAAAAATAATTATACTTCCTGACTGCACATTCTGCAATACATTTTCCAAACATTTTTCGGGAGTTATGGATTGGTCAAAATCTGCGCTGAGTACATCCCACATGATTATTTTATATCCCTGTTTCAGTAATTCTTTGGATTGAGTCTTTTTTATTTTACAGTAAGGAGGCCTGAAGAGCGGAGATTGTAGATTCTGGAATGTAGAATGATTGCAGATTTCGGATTTACATAAATCAATGTTGTTTAAATAATCAGCGGCTGGGGTTTTCCACCCGTTCAAATGATTGTGCGTGTGGTTTCCTATAGCATGTCCTTCCTCAATAATTTTATGAAAAATGACCGGGTGATTTTTTATGTTTTTGCCGATGCAAAAGAATGTGGCTTTGGCTTGATGTTTTTTTAATTGTTCCAAGACCCATTCTGTAATTTCAGGAGTCGGTCCGTCGTCAAAAGTCAAATAGATTTTATTCTCCGAATTGGGGATATCCCAAATGTAACCGGAGAATATTTTTTTTATGAATTTGCTTGTTTTGATCCAGTAGAGTTTCATGATTCAATAGTACAATTAAATACCCTTTTTAGCAAAAAAAATGCAGTGCTTTTTTGCTTGCACTGCATTTTAAATAATATTTTTAATCTGTCAATTATTCTTTTTTACGGCCAAATCGGGCAAATATTTCAATGTAGGTATTGAAAGTCTTTTTGCTTGAATTGTAGTAATCCATATCATTACTGTCTTTCATTACAATCAATAAGCCTCTATAACGCTCTAAGTCGGTTATGATTTCAATACTGATATCAGATTGCTCTGATGGTGCTAATTTGGCGTAGTAATTTAGATTTTCCTTGTATTTAGCCATTAATTTATCCAGTAGATCATGAGCTTTTGCTTTATCTCCAACATCATAATAACCTTTGGCAAATGGTTCTAAAAGTGAATAATAGCCAAATTTTTCCAATGGCATTTTTGTCATTGCCAGATTAATGATGTTTTTTGCTTTGTCTGTCTTTCCTTCTTCAATGAGTTTGTTCATTAAGCGGGCAAGATTCATTCTGTAAGTAAGACTTTCTCTGCGGGTTTCCGGGTCGTGATATATTTTATCACTTTCGCTGTTGCCCCAGTCCCATTTCATTACTTTATTATACATGTTGTCAGAGTCAATACGTCCCATATCCATCTGACCTGAGTCTTTTGGTAAATTGGTTTTTATTGGAACTAATTTATAAACCATACCTTCTAATTGAAGATAATCTTTCATCCATAGATAGTCTTCATCATCAAATGCTCCTCCGCTGAAATAAACCGGTCTTTTCCAATTGTTGTTGTTAATTAGATCGAGCATCATCAATCTGTTTTTGTAAATAGCGCTTCCTTTGATGTCAATGTCGATATACGGAACAATAGAGTCGTTAAGTTTTGGATCTACTACTTTGTTCTTTATAATATTTGCCTTGTCTATCGGAATTCTGATTTTACTGGTTGGGAAGAAATGGATAGTCTGCCCGTTTTGCATTTCTACTGTTGATTTTGGGTTCTTTATAAAATCAAGAATAGCTTTTAAATCCCAACGGCTATCTGTTTTTGGGATACGGGCTACATAATCCAATTTGTCACCCACATATTCATCATGTGTAAATGATATCGGTAAAGCGTCAGACTGATATGCTTTTCTTTTCATTTGGTCGATGTACCAGTCTGTCATGAATAAACTGGTGTTAACAATTTTGACATCAGTACGGATTCCTTCTATTTCCTGTGCGTACCAAAGAGGGAATGTGTCATTATCTCCAATAGTGAATAAAATGGCATTAGGATCGCAGGATTCAAGATATGCTTTGGCCATAGCTGTAGCAGTATATTTTCCGGAACGGTCATGGTCATCCCAGTTTTGGTATGCCATAAGTACGGGTGCTCCCAATAAACATGCTCCAATAAGAGCAGGTCCGGCAATTTTTGGAGTAATGTATTTTTGGATACTTTCGTATAACGAGTAAACTCCAAACCCAATCCAAATTGCAAAGACATAGAATGATCCTACCAGAGCGTAGTCTCTTTCGCGGGGTTCAAAGGGTCTTTCGTTTAGGTAAATTTTCAATGCAATTCCCATGAAAAGGAAAAGCGCCAGTAAAACATAAAAGCTTTTTCTGTCTTTGGAGGCATGGTACATGATTCCAATAAGTCCAAGGATAAAAGGCAGGAAGAAGTATACGTTTCGTCCTTTATTGTTTAAAACATCCGAAGGCAAATTTTCCTGTGAGCCTAAATGGAGGTTGTCAAGGAAAGTAATTCCGCTAATCCAGTTTCCATCCAGATAATCATATCTTCCTTGTTCGTCATTTTGTCTTCCAACGAAATTCCACATCAGATATCTCCAGTACATATAACCAAACTGATATTCAAACATAAAGCTGAAATTATCTGCAGTAGTCGGTTTATCTATTATTAGGTAATCGCGATAATGGTTTAGGAAAGAGACATAACCTTCGTTGTCGATTTGTTTTTGCGCATAGGCTTGTCTGAACTCGGCTACTGTTTTCTCAGTTTCATTTCTTAGCTGTGCTGTTGCTTTGTTGTAATCCTCCTCACTTAATTTACTTGGATCTAAGCCGTATTTTACCAAATCATCATCGTAATCGTGGTTTGGGTCAACTCTAAATGTCGGAGGATTGGTAAAATTGATATAGTTTTCAATATGTTCTGTACTCCACATTCTTGGCAAAATAGTTTTTTGAGCGTCATCACTATTTTGTTCAGCTTTGATGTAGTTGTTTACGATTACATATTTTCCTGTTTTGTAATCTCTTTCGTAATTGGGAGCTTTGTCCAAATATGGGTTGTCCGGATCCAGTCCTGCAAAAGTTTCAGTGTATTGAGGTCCGTAAAATAATGGGTTTACACCATATTGTTCTCTATTGTAATAGGCTAATACTTCGGCGGCATCTGATGGTTTGTTTTCGTTGATAACCGTATTAGAATTGGCACGGATCGGCAACATCAGCCAGGTTGAGAAGCCTATCAGAATAAAAAGGATACATAATATTAATGTATTGTAATGGATTAATCCTTTTTTACGGGTATAGTTCAGTCCAAAATAAAAGAAAGCTATTAGAAGTAAGGTAACAAAAATGGTTCCGGAGTTAAACGGCAGTCCCATTGAGTTAACCATAAAAACTTCGGTTTTACCGAAGAAAGCCATCGTCAACGGCAGTAATAATTTAAATATAAAAAGGAGTATAGAAACAACTACGATATTTGCAACAATGAAGTTTTTGACAGTGACTACTTTGTAGTTTTTGAAAAAATATAAAAACCCGATAGCAGGGATAGTCAACAGGGACATAAAGTGTACTCCAAAAGACAATCCCACAACCAATGAAATTAAAAGTAACCAGCGGTTTCCTCTTGGTGTGTTCATTTCCTGTTCCCAGCGCAGTCCCAACCATAAAAGCAAAGAGATTAACAGGGTGGCCATTGCGTAAACTTCGGCTTCGACAGCATTGAACCAGAAACTGTCTGAAAAAGTGTAGGCTAAAGAACCAACTAAAGAACTTCCAAGGATGACAATGGAATTGTTTGTGTTGATTTCAGAATATTGTCCGATTATTTTTTTTATGATCATTGTTGATGACCAAAACATAAATAATATAGTAAAGGCGCTTGAAAATACAGAAGTCATATTAACCATCAAGGCGATATGTTCTTTGTCCATTGCAAACATTGCAAAAAAAGCACCAATCATTTGGAACAATGGTGCCCCGGGAGGGTGACCAACCTCAAGTTTGGCAGCTGTAGCAATATATTCGCCACAATCCCAAAAACTCATCGTGGGTTCAACAGTAAGTGTATAAGTTATTAAAGCGATTAAAAAGGCAAACCAACCTGTAATTGTATTCCATTTATTAAAATTGAATGATGTCATATACTATTCTTCTGTTTTTTTATATGTTTTAAAAAGCGTTACAAAGAAAATGTTTTTTTTTTTAAAGTTAAGTCGCATTATTATAATTTTATGGAAAATAATCGTTTTGTTAAATGCTTTGGCTTTCAGTATTTTAATCAGATTTTGATTTTTAAATTGAAATAAGTTTCAATTTTTTTGAAGAAAAAGACAAAAAAAGTTTGCACAACTAGGAATTTGTTCTAAATTTGCACTCGCTAAGCAAGAAAGCTGGTAATAATGCTGGTCTATGGTGTAATGGTAACACAACTGTTTTTGGTGCAGTCTTTCTAGGTTCGAGTCCTAGTAGACCAACATAAGCCCCTCAGGAATGAGGGGCTTTTTTTATGCTGTAAATTTGAGCTCGTAAAAAAAAGCCTCTCCGGTTGGAAAGGCTTGAATGTAATGTAAACTTATATTTTGAAGGTAAGTATTGGTTTTGTTGCGTGATTAACTAAATCTTCGGAGATGCTGCCGGTAAAGAAATGACCAAGTCCGGTTCTTCCGTGTGTGCATAAAGCAATTAAATCTGCTTTTTTTTCCTCGGCATAATTAATAATTCCTTTTTCGATGTTGCTTTCATTGTGTATTTCAAAAGTATATTCAGGCATGTCAAAATCAGAAATGAAATCAGTTACTATTTTGCGTGCGACAGTGGTGCTTTTGAAGCTGTTTGGTGTGCAAATCATTACCAAATTTAATTTTGATCCAAATAATTTGTTGAAATCAAGTATTTTTTGAAATGGTTTTTTTATCTCTTTGGAGAAGTCAGAAGCAAAAACGATGTTTTTTACTTTGAAATCATCTAGTTTGCTTTTGATTACTAAAACGGGGGTTTCTGATTGCCGTACTACTTTTTCAGTATTGGAACCAATGATAATTTCGTTTAGTCCAGTTGCTCCGTGTGATCCCATGATGATCAGGTCCATACTGTTTTGTTTGATGTAGTTGTTTATTCCTTGATAAGCACCGTCAAGTC
>Ga0208398_100219_pt1 | contig 48228 bp, 66 predicted proteins | sample LakWasMe79_HOW10_2_FD_183905 | JGI IMG/M metagenome (GOLD analysis project Ga0208398, IMG submission 183905) | Freshwater sediment methanotrophic microbial communities from Lake Washington under simulated oxygen tension - Sediment Metagenome... | ecosystem: Environmental > Aquatic > Freshwater >...
GTGTGGATCTCGTCGATGAACAGCACCGCGCTGGGCTGGTCCTTCAGCTGCTTGAGCACACCCTTCAGGCGCTGCTCGAAGTCACCGCGGTACTTGGTGCCGGCCAGCAGCGCGCCCATGTCCAGCGCGTAGACGGTGGCCTGCGCCAGCACGTCGGGCACGTCGCCCTGGGTGATGCGCCAGGCCAGGCCCTCGGCGATGGCGGTCTTGCCGACGCCGGCCTCACCGACCAGCAGCGGATTGTTCTTGCGCCGGCGGCACAGGATCTGGATCACGCGCTCGACCTCGGCATCGCGGCCGATCAGCGGGTCGATCTTGCCTTCCTTGGCCTGCTGGTTCAGGTTCTGGGTGAACTGGTCCAGCGGCGAACCCTTGCCGGATTCACCCGATTCTTCTTTTTCGCCTTCGCCGCTGCCCGGCTCGCTGCTGCCCTTGGGCGCCTCGGGCGGCTCGCTCTTCTTGATGCCGTGGGCGATGAAGTTGACGACGTCCAGCCGGGTCACGCCCTGCTGGTGCAGGTAGTAGACGGCGTGGGAGTCCTTCTCGCCGAAGATCGCCACCAGCACATTCGCGCCGGTAACTTCCTTCTTGCCCGAGCCGGTGGACTGCACATGCATGATGGCGCGCTGGATCACGCGCTGGAAACCCAGCGTGGGCTGGGTGTCCACCTCTTCGGTGCCGCCCACGGTGGGCGTGTTTTCCTTGATGAAGGTGGTCAGGCTCTTGCGCAGGTCATCGATATTGGCCGCGCAGGCCTTGAGCACCTCGGCTGCAGAGGGGTTGTCCAGCAGCGCGAGCAGCAGGTGCTCGACGGTGATGAACTCGTGGCGCTGCTGGCGCGCCTCGACGAACGCCATGTGCAGGCTGACTTCCAGTTCTTGCGCAATCATGCGGCCTCCATAATGCACTGCAGCGGATGCCCTTCGCGGCGGGCCGCGGCGGACACGAGTTCGACCTTGGTGGCCGCGACGTCCTTGGTATAGACACCGCACACGCCACGCCCTTCGTGGTGAATCTTCAGCATGATGAGCGTGGCCGATTCGAGATCACGCCTGAAGTATTGCTGCAACACCATGACCACGAACTCCATCGGGGTGTAGTCGTCATTGAGCAGCACCACCTGGTACATCTGCGGCGGCTTGGTGCGCGCCGTCTTGCGCTCGACCACCACCGCACCATCGCCGCCGCGACGCGGCTGGGCGGGCGGTTTGGGCGGTGGTGCTGGCGGGTCGTCCTGGGGCATAGTTCATTCTATCGAGTCACGCTATCAGCCGTCGGTATGACTGGGATATTGCGCCCGGCAGGCAAAGTACAAGCCGTGAAAAGCGCCGCGACAGTCCACCTGATGCCCGCCCTGCCCCAAGGGTGCCCCTGATTGTGTAGGGGAAACACAACCGCCAACGGTACAGACCTCCGCCTTGCCACACACTCCTGTCCGTCAACAGAATTTGGCACATCCTCAGCAGGAGAGGATGTTCAGGAGTACGCGATGTTGGTTGGAACGGTCAAATGGTTCAATGACGCCAAGGGTTTCGGGTTCATTGAGCCTGAGGAAGGTGGTCCGGACGTGTTTGCGCACTTCTCGGCCATCGAGATGGACGGCTTCCGCACCCTCAAGCAGGGCAGCAAGGTGAGCTACGCGCTGGTCCAGGGCCCCAAGGGCAATCTGGCCCAGGGCATCCGGCCGCTGGTCACGCAGGAAGCCTGACCCACTGAAAGCGCCACCGGGCGCCAGCCGCTTGCGCGGCCGGCGCCTTTTTCATGGCCGGCGCCAGCGCACGGCCAGCAGGTGGTCGACGGCCAGCACGCCCGGGCCGCGCGCCAGCAGCAGCAGCAGCAAGGCAGCCCAGGTGGCGTGCGTGGCGTAGGCCCCCGGGTAGACGAAGAGCTGGATCACCGCCGTCATGCCCAGCAAGGCCGCCGCCGACAGCCGCGTCGCCAGGCCCAGCAGGAGCAGCAGCGGAAACAGGTGCTCGGCCGTCGCTGCCAGCGTGGCCGCCAGTTCGGGTGGCAGCAGCGGCAGCCGGTACTCGTCCCTGAACAGGTCGACGGCGGCCGCCGACAGCCGGGGCCAGCCCAGTTGCACATCGCCACCGATGAGGTTGAGCACCAGGCCGTCGACCTTGGTCTGGCCCGAGGCCCAGAACACGGCAGCCACCGCAAAACGCGCCAGCAGGGCAATCAGGCTGTAGGGCAGGCGCTCGACCCAGGCGCGGGCCTGGATCGAGCGCTGCAGCAGCTGTGCACGCAGCGACAGCGGCGAGGGGGGCAGTACGGCCAGGGCAGCGCCAGCAGACGGGGCCGGTTGGACGGGTTGGGTCGTCATGGCTCAGGCCTTTCAGGGCAGTTGAAGATCGGTCAGCGCCCCCTGCACCAGCAGCAGGCGCAGTGCGGCGGCAAGATCGAGGTCGGGGTCGATGGCCGCCGCCAAGGCGGCGGCCGAGCCCAGGTCTGCCTGCTGGGCCAGCGCCTGGGCCAGCCGCGCCACGCCGGCATCGACCGGTACGACCAGCACGTCCTGCCACGGGCGCAGCACCAGTGCCTGTTCGGGTCGGTCGAGGTCGACCGCGCCGATGGCGGCGTCGTCTGGCGCCTGGTGCGCCGCCCACAGCGAAACCGCACCATGGCCAGCGCACACCACCCGCAGCGACGGATGCACCACCAGCCGCAATCCCGGCAACGCGGCGGGCAGGGCTGCCAGCCTGGCCAAAGCGGCGGCGCCGGAGGACGGGTCCAGTGGCACCGCGTCGGCGGCATGCAGGGCCTGGACGCGGGCCATCTCCAGCCGCGCCATGTCGGGCAGGTAAGGCAGCGCGCGGGCCGGCGCAAAGCCGGCGATGAACTCGGCCAAGCCCTCACCGTAGCGGACCAGGACCGGCGAGGCGGGCGGCGCCTGCCGTACGAAGCTCGCCACCATCGCCTGGAAGAAGGCCTCGCCGACCAGGCGCTGCGTCACCGCAAACGTGTCCGCCAGCGCCTGCACCAAGCCCAGCACCACATTGTTGCGGTGGACCGCCAGGCGCCTGGCCGGGTCCGAGCCGTCCCAGACCGTCAGGCCCGCCGGGCAGGGCCGGTCCGGGTCGAGCAAGGCCGCGGACCAATCGGCCTGCGCGGCCGCGGCCGACAGCAGCGGGACGCCGTGCATCGCCGTTGCCGATCAAGCCGTCTTGGCCCTGAACGCCTTGAGCTGGCCATGCCCGGTGGGCGAGGTGCGGGAGGCCGTCTTCTCGCAGCTGCCCTTGGGCACCAGGTTCCAGGCGTCGGCCTGGTGATCCACCTTGGACGTGCCCGCGCAGGTCGTGCCCGCGCCGGCAGCGCAGTCGTTTTTGCCCTTCAGCGCGACACCGAAACACTTTTCCTTGTCGGTGGCCTGGGCCTGGACCGGCGCCGCGGCGAAGGCGGTGCCCAGGGCCAGGGCCAGCGCGGCAGTCGTCAGCACGGCAGGGGGGGTCGGGGCGGTGAGGGACATGGGCACTCCTGAGGTGAAAAAAGTGGGGATGACGGTGGGCCCCGGCGCGGTGGCCGAGCACCTGGCCATCTCAGTCGCCCGGCCGGCCCGGTCCTTACAGCCGGCCCGGTGATAAGGTCGGCTGCCCCTGCCGATCCCACCATGCCGACCACCCTGCCCCTGCCCAGCCCCGGGTGCCCCGGTGCCACCCCCGCCCGCTGCGCCGGGCCTGGCCCGTGGGCCTGAATCTGACCCCGCAGCAGCGGGTCTACAGCGCCTTCCTGCTCTATGCGCTGGCCATCGGTGGCGTCTTCCCACGTCTGGGCGAGTTGCAGCGCACGATGGCCGTCGACGAGCGCAGCCTGGGCCTGGCGCTGATCGGCACCGCCACCGGCACCCTGGTATCGCTGACCCTGGCCAGCCGCTGGCTGGACCGCCTGGGCCATCGCCGCACGCTGCTGACCGGCATCCCGCTGATCGCGCTGTGTTACGCGCTGGCCGCCCACGCCACCGGGCCGGCGGCGATGTTTGCACTGCTGCTGCCAGCCGGACTGTGCATCGGTGCGGTGGAGATCGTCGTCAACCTGGAGGCCGACCGGGTCGAGCACCAGCTGGGCCGGCGCATCATGAGCCGGGCGCATGCCTTCTGGAGCATCGGCTTCTTCGCCGCGGGCGGCGCGGGGGCCGGGCTGGCTGGCCTCGGGCTCAGCCCGCAGGCCCACCTGGCGCTGATGGTGCCGGTGATCAGCGGCCTGGCGCTGGTCCTGCTGGGCGGCTTCAGCCCGGCGGCGCACCGCCAGGACGGCCACACCGGCCCGGTGCCGCGCTGGGCCCGGCCGACACGGAACACCCTGGTGCTGGTGGCCGCCACGCTGGCGGCGATGGTGCTTGAAGGCGCCGGCGCCGAGTGGTCGGCCATCTACCTGCGCGACGTCTTTGGCGCCACGCCGGCCGTGGCCGGCAGCGCGGTGGCTGTCGGGGCCCTGGCCCAGGCGCTGGTGCGCCTGCTGGCCGACCGCTGGGTCGAACGCCACCACCCGGTGCGCGTGGCGCGTGGTCTGCTGTTGCTGCTGGGCGCCGGCGTGCTGGCGGTGTTTGCCGCACCGCACCCGGCGCTGGCGCTGCTGGGCTTTGCGCTGATGGGCGCGGGCACCAGCGCGATCTTCCCGCTGGCGATGTCGGCCGCCGCCCAGGCCACCGACCGGCCGGCCGCGGTGAACGTGGCGGCGCTGGCGCAGACGTCCTTCCTGGCCTTTCTGCTCGGGCCGCCCCTGCTGGGTGCCGTGGCCACCACCTGGGGCATACGCTGGTCGTTCGGCATCGGCCTGCCGCTGGTGGCCTTGGGCTGGTGGGCAGCCCGGGCGCTGCAGCCCACGGCAGCAGCCACGGTGCCAGCTGCCCGCAAAAAAACCCCGGGGACGACCAGCGCACCCCGGGGTTGATCGGTCACCGGTCACTGCGCCCTGGGGCGCAGTGCAGCCAGATCACATGTGGTCGATCATCATATAAATACTCAGCGCAAAGCCAGTATTGGCGCGGGCAATAGATATTCAGCCTTACACCATGGCCCAATTCATGGCCCCGTTTCGTGTCGACAACGCGCTCAGGATCTGAGCCACTACCGCCCTACCCTGGCTGCATGAACAGCTCACCCACCCAGCTGCGCGCCTACACCCCCTGCAGGTGGTGCGTGAGCTTTGGCGGCCTGACGGCGCGCGGCAGTGCGGCGCTGTGCAGGAACGCGGCCTGCAGCCGGGTCAGGCCAGGACCGGAGGGCGGCTGCTGTCTGTGGGAGCGTGAGCCCGGCGCCGACGATGATGCCGACCCGGCCGCCGTGCCCTACGGCCGGACGCTGTCGTGATCCCCCGTTCGGGTGCCCGCCTGCAGGGGATTCCGGCGCCAGCCGGTGCCATGCACACTGCTGGCACGCCGGGACAGTAGCAGTCGATCAGACGCGCTGGACGCACGCGGTAACGCGGCGCGATCGTCCCGGCGCCCACTGAGCGTCGTGGCAGATCAGTCGGGCAGCCTGGCCGCAACCTGCCCCGCAGCGCGCTCCACAGCGCGCCAGTGCTGGCGATCAAGTTGGATGCCGGCCGTGATCCGCCGACCGGTGTGGGCCTCGCTCACCCACAGGGCTGCCGTGGTGGCGCCGTCTGGCAGGATCACCATGGCACGGCCATGACCGTCTCCACCGTCGATCTCGGCGATTAGGATGTGCGGCACGTTGGCCAGCTCGGCCAGATCAGTGCCGGCCGGCTGCAGATCCTGCTGGTACGGCATTGGCACGCCATCGCGCCACAGCAGCGATGTGGCCACCTGCACCGCCGCCATGCAGGCCGCCAGCAGCGCACCGGGCCATCCCGGCCGGTAGCCCCAGACCAGCACTGCCGCGCCGCAGGCCAGCGCGGCCACCGTCAGCAGCCAGATCACCACCCTGATGCACAGCACTGTGGCCGTGCTGGTATGCACCAGACGGCAAAACCCGGTGTACGCCAGCACACTGCAGGCGGCGAGGTAGAGCATGTCGATCATGAGCCACCCCCCAGGCGTCGGCCGACCAGTGCGACAAACAGGTCCACAAGTGCGCGCCAGCGGTCGCCCCCCATGCCGACGCCGAAGGCGACCGGCGCCAGCAGCTGATGCGCCGGCCACCCGTACTGAGTCTCCAGCGCCCAGGCCACACCACTGGTCAGCACGACAGCGGTGAGTACCAGGCGCAGCATCAGCACCGCACCCGCGCGGCGGCTGTCGGTCGGTGCCGCTGCCAATGCCCAGAGGGCGCCGGCCAGCGCGGACAGCACGATCACCGCGTAGGGCCCAGCCATGGGACCAAGAAAGGCCACGGCCAGCGTGACAATGCCGACGCTGGCGGGGATGGTGGGCTCAGTCATCAAAAGGGTCCCATGGCCAGACTGCGGCGTTTCCGTCTCAGACTAGATGACCACCGAGGCAGCCGGCGATCCGATAGCTACCCGCTTCCATTGGCCCGCAGACAGCCCCCGGTCATCCTCATAGACCGCAGTCATCTCAGCGTGCTTGTGCCCAAGCAGAGTTTGCACGTCAACACCCTGGGCACGATAGACGCGCGCCGAAAGCGAACGAATCTCATGCAGGCTGGGCCACTCATAGGTGGCATGCGCCTTGGCCCCGAGCACCGCCACAATGCACTCGTGAAAACGCGCCGACAGCGATGGTTCTTCAATCGCACCGCCACCCGCCTTGCGCAGAAGCGTTTCACCCGGTTTGGCACTGGACCGACATTGCTCGATGACGTCGCCGACAGTCATGTCTATGGCATCCAGCCGCAGCGTCAACGGAATCGCCACCCGCGCACCGTACCCCTTGCCCGCCTGCTTCTGCTGCTCGATGCGCAGGTGGCCATCGACCACATCGTCAAAGCGCATCTTGGCAAGATCGGCACGCCGCTGGCCAGTGACCAGGGCCAGCAGCAGCATCGACTCCACCCAGCGCTGCGGGCCAGCCTGGGCCAACGTGCGCATGGCCTGCCAGGTCTCCCACTTCAGGCGCGCCCTCTTGACCTTGTGCCGGGGCGGCTTCACATGCGCCGCCGGGTTGCTGTCAGCCCAGCCGTTGGCGATCGCCTCGGCATAGGCGTCCCGCAGCTCGGCCAGCACGCGCACTGCGGTGGAGCTGCGCTCAGCCCCGAAGGTCTTGAGCGCAGTGGCCACTTCATGCGGCTTGAGTGCGGCAACTGGGCGCGGTCCCCACAGCCGCCGGACATGTACCAGGGTTGCGCTTCTGTTCTTGATCGTCTGGCTCTTGTAACCGCGGTCGCGCAGCTGGCGCTCGTGCACATCAAGCCATTCGCCCAGCGTGCGGCCGGGCTCAAACGCAGCAGCAGCCTGGACAGCTCCGACTGGAAGATGCCTCAGGGCCTGAGCCATCATTTCCAGCATGCCAGCAATTTCGGACGGACTCATGGGCACCGGCAGGGGATGGGATCAGGTAACGCCACACAGCAACTCTTGCAGCATCAGGCGCCGTGACGCGCTTGCGACGGTCGGGGGCGGGGTCGAAGGGGGCTGCGTTTCGCCATCATTCCCGGCGGCCTGCGCCCCTATTGGGTATTGCCCTATGGGACTTTCGCCAATCATGCCGATACCCTCCCGCGCCTGAAGAATGCTGCAAATGCGTCATACCCAAGCTGGATTTGACCGCGGCCGTTCCAATGCAGGTTGTCGCCGTTCATGTAGGCCGGCGGGCTGATGGTCTGACCCCGACTGTCGCTGGCCGCCCATTGCGTTTTGGCTGCGGCCACGCCAGCGCCGTAGCGCGATGTGCCCACCGCCATCTGTGCCAGCACCACCGTCGCCCCAGCAGGCTGCAGCCCTGCGCTGACACGGCTGTTGATGAGCGTTTGCAGCGCGGTGTAGTAGTCCGCCTGGGCCATCAGGTAGTCCGTCTCGCCCTGCACCCACAGGTAGCCAACATGGCTGGCGGTGATGCTGCGGGTGGATAGCCAGGTGCTGGCGGCGGTGTATCGAGACTGGCTTTGCGCGAAGAATCCACCGCCGCTCTGAAAATAGGCGATCGCCTGGCTGCTGGCCGCCTGCTTGTCGATGTAGAGCGTGCCCGATGCCGTCTCGCGCATCCAGCGCACGGCAATGCCGAACTCAGGGCCGAAGCTCGCCGCATCGACGGCCTGCTGATTGCTGCCGGGCGCCAGCGTCTCGTACTGGCCCGAGGTGTCGTTCCATATCTTGACCCGCGAGAAGCCGGCGGCGTCGAACGCTGCGAGCCCCGCGTCGGCAGACAGTGGAGAGGCGGACAGGTCAGACCGCGCAGCCACACCCACAGCGTTGCTCTGGCCCTGGATGGCCATGCGCTTGTCGCCGCTGATGGACGACCCCAGTAGTGACAGGATCGCTCTCATGCCAAGCCCGAGGCGCGGGGGTTGGTGATGGTGCTACCAACATCACCACCCACCCAGGTCGGGAACAGCTTCGCCGAGGTGGTTGTCGGGAACGTGTAGAGCGTCGTCCACGTCACGCCGCTGTCGGTGGATTTGTCCAGCGTCACCGTGCCGGACGCACGGGCCAGCCGGTAGCGCAGACCGGCTGCTCCGATGTTGTCAGTGCCCGTGATCTTGGTCCCGGTGCTGCTGTTGCTGCCGTAGTAGATGCCGTTCGTGAACACCCACAGGTAGTAATCCGCGCTGGCACGGCTGCTGACCGGGCCGGCGGCGTCGAGGTAGATCAGCGACACGTTGTTCGTGGTCGGATGATCCAGGCTGACCCAGCCGTCGCCCGTGAGGCCCACCGTTGCCCCCGCGTTGCCGTAGGCCCCAAACGATGCGGCCGAGCTGGTCCATGTGTAGGCAGGCGATTCGGCCAGCGAGACGGTGTTCTGCAGGGCCACCAGGCTGCCAGCGACAGGGGTAGTCTGGCCCATCAGCGAGGCCCATGCGCCCTGGCCAGCCGCGTTGACAGCAGCCACCCGAACGTCATAACTCGCGCTGGAGGTCAGCCCCGTGATCGTCGCGCCAGTGGTGGCGCTGGTGCCATCGGCAAACGTGGTCGGGCTGGCAAAGCTGGTGCCGGCCGCGGCGTACTGCACCACGTAGTCGGTGATGGCGCCGCCGCCGGTCGACGGCGCAGACCAGGTGAGAGGGATCGTCGTCGAGGTAAGGGTTCCGGGGGTCAGCGCCGTAGGGGCGCCGGGCACCGTGAGGGCCGCCGCGACGGTTGCCCCGGCGCTGGTGCTGTTGGCGCTGCCGCTGGCGTTGGTGGCCGTCTGCCGCACCGTGAGGGCATGCGTGGCGTCTCCACTGATCGGGGTGTACGTCGCGCCGGTGGCGCCGCTGATGGCCACGCCATCCAGTAGCCACTGCTGCGTGAGCGTCGGCGTCGGCACGCCGCTGGCCGTACCTGCGGTGAATGCGCAGGCCACACCCACGGTGGGCGTGCCGATGATGGCGGGCGCCACGCTCCACGTCGGGGCGACGGGCACGGATTCGGCCACCGCCCCCACCGCCTGCGTGATGGCGTAGTAGTACACGCCCGATCGGCGGAAGAAGGTTAGCGAGTTGCGGATGCCGGCCCGGTTGTCGTACCCCATCGAGCCGCCCCACTGGCGGAAATCACTGCTGAACGTGGGCGCGTTGGTGCCGTTGGCGATCAAGTCGAGCTGCACGACGGCGCCGTCAATGGCCGCGGTGGCATCCACGGTGAACGCCATCGCGCCGGTCACCGTGGTCTGCGCCATCTGCTCTTGCCCGGTGAACGACACCGCGGCCGAGAATGGTACGTCCACCGTGCCACCGCCCAGCATGCGCGCCGGGGCGGTGCAAAACACGTCCTTGGTCCCCGCTGACAGTGCCACCACTGTCCCGGCGCTGCTGGACGAAAGAATGGTGTCTCGGGTCAAAGTGCCGCTGCCAAGCGTGCCGCTGCCAAGCTCCCACTCTGCGGCACCGACAATGGCGTAAAACACCTTGTCGCCGGCCGAGAAGGCACCAGAAAAAGCGCGAAAGCCGGCCTTTGCGCCGGCCAATGTCACAGTGCCGGTGCCGGTAGTAGTGGTCGTCTCAGCGACCCGATCTGCGATTTTTGGCATTTGTTACACCCTGGATTGCAGGCTTTGTAAAGTGCGTGATTTCATTGGCCGCTGACTCCATATGCGTCAACATCAACGTGAGCAAGAACGACAAAGCCAACGGGGTTTGAAGCCCGGGTACGGGTCAGAGTTGTCCCAGCGCCATTGATCGTGGCGGCCCCACTCCTGGCGATGCTGATAGTTCCGGCAGCCGGGCAATCCACGGTGAAGGACGGCATTGGAGAAAGGCCGGCCGGGATCGTGTAAGTGAGCGCCCCGGTCGGCGCCAGAGCCTGGCCGTTGTCGGCGGCGGTGATTTCGCGCGACACCGCATCAGCAATCCGAGCCCCTGACACCAATCCCAGAATTGCCTGGACCTTGTCCGCTGGAATGGATGACACGTCACCCGGCACCGCTACCGCCGCGCCGCCGTCGATCAGCTGCGCCTCCAAGATCGGCGACAACCCGGTGATGACATCACCGCCTTCATACGTACCGGTCGCTGTCTTGACAGACTGCCGCATCCTGATCGCCATAGTCAATCCTCTTCGGTGGTTTGGCCTGCCGTATCGGCGGCGCCAGGCACGGGTGCAGGTGCACCCGGCCTGATGATCTTGACCAGCCCCTTCATCAGCTCCTGCTCTCGGAGCAGCTGCCTGATCTTGGGGCGCAGCTTGCCGCCGTCATGCAGCAGGCTTTCGGCCTCGTGGGTGCTGATGCCGAGCTGGACACGCCGCTCGGCGGCATCCACTTCCTTGACCGGGTCGATGGAGCCGGGGCCGTCGCCGATCCACATGGCGCCCAGCCAGGCACGGCGGATCAGCGGGTCGGCGAAGTAGCCTGGCGCGACGATGTAGCCGGTGGCCACAGCCTCATCCATCCAGGCCTCGTAGATCGGCGCGCAGAACTGCTGGGCCAGCCGGTCACGCCGGGTGCGGAAGACCCGCCAGGCGTCGAGCAGCGCGGCGCGCGATGCGCTGTAGCTGCTGCTGTAGTGCTTGATGAGCACCTCATACGGGATCTCGAGCACCAGCCCGATCTGCCGGATGATGGCGTTGACGAACGGGTCGAACTGGGCATTCGGCCGGCCTGGATTAGCCGTTTCGATCTTCTCGCCCTTGCCCAGGTCGACGGCCAGGCCGTTGCCCAGCTTGCCGTCCCAGCCACCGGCCACGGCGCTGGCACCACCCCCCATTGCCGACGGGGCCAGCGCCGCGCCGGCGTTGTTCTCGGTGGTGATGAAGACGGTGAACATGCCGCTGACCACTGCGGCCATCAGCTCGGCCTCGGTGTAGCGCTCCAGCTGCTTCAGCGGCTCGATGACGGCCGCCAGCATGGGCACGCCCCGGGTCTGGCCCGGCCGCCGCCGCTCGAAGATGTGCAGCACGTTGCGCCGCCCGGTCCTGGCGCCAAACGCCGGCACCGGTGTCCACGTCAGCTTGCGCTGCGCGGCGGCACCGCTGCGCCGATACGGGTTGGCGTTGGCGATGTGGTACGTCGTGGGCGCGCCGTTGTCATCCATCTGCACGCCGGCCACCAGGCCGTCGGCGTCGGGCGCCTTGTCGGGGTTGCTCAGGCGGTCGCCCTCCACCACCTGGATCGCCAGCTTGATCGCCCCCCGGGCCCAGGCTGCCTTCACAAGCAGCACCAGCACGTCGCCGCGCTCGCATTCAGCCCGCAGCGTCAGCGCCTGCAGGCCATACCCCGTCTGGTGCCGGGTGATGTCGCAGTCGGTCGACTCGAACCATGCCGCGAACTTTCGCTCGGTGTCCTGCTGCCAGGCGTCGGCAGCTTCGTCATCGAGCCCGAGCAGAGGTGCATCGATGGTGCACTGCAGCGCCAGGCCGGTGCCGACCACGTGGGTGACGTTGGTGTTGATCGCACCACCAGCCACCGGGCTGTTGCGCACCAGGTCGCTGGACCGGTTGCGCAGGCTCGGCAGGTCACGCAGGGTGTCGGTATCGGCGTCTCCGCCCAGCGGGTTCCAGCCGGTGAGGCTGCGCCGGGCGTTGCTGGCGCCGTTGTAGCCGCCCATCTGCGCCACCATCTCATGCCCCACCCGCGCCTGCAGCCGGCTGGCGGCCCAGCGCGGCGCCACAGCCTGGATGGCGCGGTCCAGCCGCGACCAGGGCACGTTGATGGCGCCCTTCCCGAGCTTCAGGCGCAGCGTGTCGTCAGCCATGCGGTCAACCCGGGGTCAGGCCGTAAACGCGCGCACCGCGCCGGGTGAACCCGCTGCTCAGGCGCTGCACTTCCGCCTGCCAGAGGCTGACGCTGTCCTGCGCCTCTGTCAGCGTGGGCAGCTTGATCATGCGGTCACCCAGGCGGAATTCGACGCCCCCCGTCTGGATGGCGGTGAGCTGTGCCAGCGCGAGATCGAGCTGGTCCTGCGCTTGCTGGAGTGTGATGCCGGGCATGCGCCGGATGGTCGGCGCAAGGCCTGTCCCGCTTCTACCAAAAGCGGGACAGGATCAATCCGGCCAGTCGATGGCAGCAAGGTCGTCCGCGAAGACGGCCACCTCGATCTGCGCGCGTAGGGCGATGCTGATGCCCCACAGCGCGTTGACCGCGGTGGCGCAGGCCTCGCCCACGGCCACCATGCCGGCGGCGTCCAGGGTGGTAGTGCTGTTGTCGGCCAGCACCCAGACCTGCGCGTAGGGCTCACCAGCGGCCTGGGCGCGCATGGCGCGCACGGTGGCGCCGGTGATGTTGGTGGCATTGATGTCGTACACCAGGCCGGCACAGGTGAAGGTGCCGGCCAGCAGCTCGTCGCGCCGGGCTTTCATCGCGTCCCAGCGGGCGGCCTTCAGCTCGGCCAGCGTGGCCGGCGGCGGCTGCCACTGGCCGGCAGACCACACCCAGGACGGCACCGGCGGCGCGCTGGTGGCCACTGCAGACGCCTGCACGGCGGGCAGCAGGCCGAGGTAGGCGCCGGTGGCGTCAACGGCATGCACGACGTGGCCGGTGTCGATGGCGGCCGCCTCGGCGCTGGTGAGTGGGCGGGGGGCAGGCATCAGGGCTCCTTGGTGACCGACACCGTGATGCCGCTGCGCGAGGCCACCACCGTCGTGCCGGCGGAGTCGCTGGCGATTTCGAGCGTGATGGTGGCGGAGGCGGTGCCGATGGTGCTGCGCAACCACTGCCAGAACGGATTGCCGGAGATGCTGACCCAGGCGCCAGTGCCTGCGCCGCTGGTCGGCCCTGAGCCCGCAGTGACCGTGACACGCGCCCAGTACGCACTGCCGATGCCGGCCTCGGTGGGCGCGAACCAGTTGGCGGAGCCCAGCACGCTGTCGCTGCCGGTCACCGTCAGGGTGCCATCGGCGCGCGCGCTGAGTGCCGCGATGGCCGTGGCCGTGGTGGTGTCGCCCAGCACGATGGTCGGCAGGGGGTTCACCGGCGCCGAGCCGCTGAAGATCTTGCGCCAGGTGCCCGCGTCCCGATACCAAGCCTCCTTGAGCTTGCGCCAGGTGCCGCCGTCCTTGTAATGCAGCTCCTTGGCTTTGCGCCAGGTGCCGCCGTCCCGGTACCAGGTTTCGGCCGCCATCAGTACACCAGCACGAAGTCACCGTCGGCGCCGCCGCTGGGCGTGCCGGTGGTGGTGGTGACGGTGATCGCGCCCAGGCCCTTGGTGCCGCTGTTGCCCTTGACCTGGCCGGTGAACACCGGCGCCGTGGCGAGCTGGGCATAGCCGGTGAGCGCCGAGCTGGTGAGGTAGCCGGCGTCGTTGGTCCAGGCCGACACGGCGGTGGGCTTGCCGGTGACGTTGGCCCAGGCCGGCGCGATCTGCGCGTTGAAATTGGCCAGGCTGATCTTGCGGTGGTAGCCGTCGCCGGCTGCGTTCTCGACGAACACGGCGCCAATGGCTGGCGCCTCGAGGCTGGACGACTGGCTGAGGTAGCGCCCAAAGAGGTCGCCGCTGGCGTCGCGCTTGGCCAGTGTGTTGGCTGTGGCCGCGGTGGCCGCCGTCTCGTTGACCAGGGCCGGCTTGCCGGTGACGTTGGCCCAGGCCACCGACCCGGCCGAGCCGGTCACGCTGATGCCCCAGGTGCCGCTGGTGCCGGCGCCGGTGAGCGGCGCGTAGGTGCTGGCTGCCGTGGTGGCCTTGAGGTAGCCGGTGGACTGCTCTACCCAGCTGCTGCCGTTGTAGCGCTCGAACACCCCGGTGCCCGCGTTGAAGCGCCGCGTGCCCGTGGGCGGGTTGCTCACCGTGCCCACGTCGGATGGCTCCAGCATGCAGGCCACGGCCACGATGTGCGCACGGATGGACGACAGCAGGCCCGTGTCGTAGTTGTCCGTCTTGACCGGCTTGTTGAAATCGATGCTCATCAGTAGCCTCGTGCAGTCCAGCTGAATGCCCCGGACACGCGGGCGCCGCTGCTGTCGAACAGCAGCACCTTGAATCCGGTGGGGTTGGGGGCGTCGACGAAGTCGTAGACGGCATAGCGGGCGCTCGTGCCGCTGGGCGTGACGGTGATCGAGTCGACGTCGATGAAGGCCACGCCGAAGCTCACCGCCGTGCCGCCGCTGTCGGTGGACACGGCCGAGCCGCCGCCGCTGTCGGTCTTGAGCTTGCCGCTGAGCTTGATGTTCAGGCCCTGCAGCTCGACCAGGTCGTCACCACCGGCGGCCGTGAAGGTGAGCCGCACCTTGACATAGCGGAAGCCGCTGGCCAGCACCTGCAGGGCGCCGGCGGCCGCGTCGATCCAGGGGTCACCGGCCAGGGCCTTGTAGGAGACCTGGGCCGCCATGGTCACCGCGCCGGCCAGCGTGGCCACCGACGGCGTGACGGTGATGATGGTGGCCGGCAGCGCGGTGCCGTAGTCCATGGTGCGCTCGCAGTAACCGCTGGTGCCGCTGGGCTGGAACACCAGCGGGTAGCCCGCGGCGATCTGCGCATCGGGCGTGGCCCAGCTGCGGCTTTCGAAGTGCGTCTGGATCGTCTCGCCCAGGGCCGGGCCGTAGAGCCGGCCGCCCTCGAGGTACATGCCGCTCAACGTGATACCGCTGAAGTCGTCGTTGTAGTCGGCCCGCAGCACGTAGTCGGGCGGCTGGCTGATGGTGGCGGTGATGGCCACCGGCGTGCCGATGGTGCCGGCCGTGTCGAAGGCGGCCACCCAGTAGCTGTAGGCGCCGGCCTGCTGCTCGAACACCGTCCCGAAGGTGCTGTTGCCGTTGCTGCCCACCACGGTGCCACCGAGCCAGGTGGCGCCCTTGCGCACCTCGTAGCGGTCGATGGGCAGGCTGCCGGTGGCGGGGGCGCCCCAGTACAGCAAGGCGTTGTTGTCCACCACCTCGCTGCGCGGGCCGGTGACGGCACCCGGGGCGGTGATGGTCACATCCACCGATGCGGGCGTGCCCACGTTGCCGCGTGCATCGATGGGGGCCACCCACCAGCGCCGCGCGCCGGCCCAGTCGACCCGGCGCGACAGGCGGGTGATGTTGTACACGCCCACCGATGTGCCGCCCACCCAGGTGCTGCCGTAGCGCAGCTCGTAGGAGGCCAGCGCGAAGGCGCCGGCGGCGCCGGCATAGTCGAGCTGCAGGTCGGCGCCCACGATGGCCGCGGCGATGCTGGCGATGGTTGGCGCCGCGATCACCACCGGCATGCTGCTGGGCGTGCTGACGTTGCCCAGAGCATCCACCGCCGCCACCCACACCGTATACGTGCCGGTGACCTGCACCGCCAGCGAGTGGCTGGTGCCGGCCAGCTTGTCCAGCACCTGGGCGGTGTCCCACACCGCACCCAGGCGCCATTCGTAGCCCTGTACGTCGGGCTCGGGGTTCTTGTCGCACTTCAGGCGCGCGCCGAAGGGCTCCAGGGTGTAGGCCAGGCCCGTGGGCGCACCGGGCGGCAGTTGGGCCATGGCGCCGGTGATGGCGTAGGTGTAGGCCGGCACGTCCGCCAGGCTCTGCTCGCCGGCCTGGAAGATGTTGAAGCTGGTGAACTTCAGGCTGATGGTCTGGCCGATCAGCGCCAGGTCCAGCGGGCCGCTCTTGGCGATGGCATCGTCCACCCGCACGAACGGGTCGTTGGTGGCATGGGCTGACGCGGCCGAGGTGGCGTAGGCACCGCGCACCAGGGCGCTGAGCGTGTAGGCGCCTGCACCGGTGAGGGTGGCGGTCTGGAAGGCCAGGTACTCCTGCACCGCGCCGCCCACCCAGCACAGGGTGGACAGCGCCGCTGCGTCGGTGGCGCTGCCGCTGATGAGCTGGCCCGAGGTGGCCACCGGCATGGCGCCGGCGCTGATGGGGCCGGTGAGGCGGCCGTAGCGCGCGCCGCCGTACACCGTGGACACGCGCTTGTAGTTGTTGCCGTCCAGGCTGAGCCACACATTGCAGCCGCCCCACAGGGCCCCGCTGCCCTTGACGGCGGCGTAGACCTCCAGGCCGGTGACGGTGCGGTCGACAGGCGCCTCGAAAAATACCGGGGCATCGACGTTGCCGGGGCTTCCATTGTAGTTGTGCTGGAAGCCCGCGGCTGCCTGGTTGGGGTAGCGTGTGGGCGAGGCGCTGCCGAGCGGCCAGTCCTCGACCTCGACCTCGAGCATGCCGTCCTCGTCCTCTCCGATCTCGGTGATGCTCACCGGCAGCTTGGCGAAGCCCAGGGCCTCGTCGGTGAGGGTGAGCAGGTCCATCGGCTCCAGAAGGCAGTAGGCCCAGGGCAGCTTGAGCGTGCCCGTGCCGCTGATGTTGAGGCTGCGCTGCATGACGATGCGCGCCACCAGGCCGGCAACGGCGGCATCGCAGATCCACGGGGCGCTGATGGTGTCCATCGTGCGCAGGCCGTTGACAGCGATGTCGGCATCGTCCTTGGCTTCAGCGATGGTCTTGTTGTAGTAGTTGGCCCGGTCGTTGAACTCGACCTTGACGTGGTTGAAACGGTCGCTCGGCTCCTTGACCTGCCACTGCAGGGGGTCGTCGGTGCCCTCCTGCAACCAGGCGTTGTCGTCGATGTCGTACACCGGCGTGACGTTGGGCGTGTAGGTCACGCCGTTGCCTGTGACTGCCACGTCACCGAAGGGCACGATCCGCAGCCGGTCGTAGCTCCACACCGGCGCGCAGTTGGTGAACCGGCACAGTTCGGCGATGAAATCACCCGCCCGTTGCTGCTCGGTGAGCAGCGGGCTCATCAGCAGGCCGGCGGCCGCGGCGTAGTCGATGGCCGCCGACACCTCGACGGTGTCCGCCGGCATGCGCGCACCGTAGCGGCCGTTGGACAGCAGGCCGGCCGCGAATTCCCAGGGGTTGCAGTCGGGCGATGCCGCCCCGTAGCGGTAGGCGCCGGCGCCCTGGACCTCGAAGTTGTGGTTGTCTACCTGGGCACCGCTGCCCAGGCCGTAGTCCTGCGCATGCACGTAGGCCAGGCCCGGGTAGGCCAGCGCCTGGCCGGGGTGGGCGCTGGTCAGCCAGGCCGGCGCAGCCTGCGCCATGTTGCCATTGGCCAGCGTGATACCCAGCGTGACCAGCGGGGCCAGGTCGGGCGTGCCGCTGCCCCACTGGTACTGCACCGACAGCGGCTGGCCGCGCAGGCTGTCGCGCAGGATGGTGATGACCGAGCCGGCCAGGGTGTAGTCGGTGCCCTCGGCCAGCACCACATCACGCTGGGTCTCCCAGTTGGTGGACTCGCCGACCACCACCTCGATGTAGCTGTAGCCGACCACCGGCGCACCGATGAGCGTGGCGCCGTGGGCCAGGGTGTAGGCCATGGCGCCAGAGCCCGGCGGCGTGTAGCTCTCGCTGGCCGAGGCAATATTGCCGGCTGACCAGCCGCCTTCAAAGACTTCCTTGCCCTTCCACACCCGCGCGATGGCGCCGACCGGCCCCTGGCAGATACCCATGAGCACGCTGGCGCTGTAGGTGTAAGTGGTGTTCTGCGTCTTGACGCCGCCGCCCTTGCCGCCAGCGTCCTGCACACTGGTGTGCGGCGTGGCCTTGAAGTCGCCGTACCAGATGAGGTTGCCGGGGATGCGGTTGACGCCGCCCAGAACGGGGATCGTGACGCCGAAGGCGCTGCTCTGCAGCTTGAGCGCCTCGATCCGGGTCTCGGAGGTTGCAATGGTCGAGCCACCCATCAGGCGATGCTCCAGTAGCAGGACGGGCGGCCGGCCAGCGGCGCCTCGCTGGCGCGCGAGACGATGACGCCCCGGCCGATGTAGGCGTGCACGATCAGCGGATCGGCGCCGCCTTCGATGACGATGCCACCGTGGCTGAAGGTGCGGCCGAAGCGCCACAGGCCCACGTCACCCGCCTGGGGCATGGCGCCTTCGGGCAGGGGCTGGCAGTAGCGCATCAGGCCCTGCAGATAGAGCTCGTCCCCGCGGTGCAGGTGCCACTGCGGGGCGTAGGTGCCGGGATCGACATGCGCCACGATGCCGGCGGCTTCGAAGACCTCGGCCAGCAGCATCAGGCAGTCCACGCCCACGCCACGGATGCGCCCGTGGTGGTGGTAAGGCGTGCCGACCCAGGCCTGGGCTTGCGCCACCGCCGCGGCGCGCTGCTCGGGCGTCATGTGATGGTCTCCGGCGCCGGCACGTAGGGCTCGGCGCGGAAGCGGGCGACGTTGGAGAACTTGACTGTGCAGTCGCCGTCCTTGGCCTTGTTGCAGCCGGCGCGCAGGGTGAACGCATCGCCCCCCGCAATGGCGAACGGGAAGGGGTACACCGCAACGATGGTGGCCGTGCCGGCTGCCAGCGCATGTGTGCGCACGGTGCGGCTGACGCCGGTGTTGGGGCCGCTGGTGAAGGTGAGTACGCCCAGGTCGGCCCAGGCCGCCGGCTTGGACAGCACGGCCGCGCTGACGCTGGAGACGATGCGCCGAGTGGGATCGCCCGCCGTGCTGGCAGCGCCCGTCACCGTGTAGGCGGATGCAGCCAGGCCGCACTGCGGGTCGTACAGGGTGTTTCGGCACCCGGGCTGGTAGACATCGCCGGGTACCATCACGTCCAGCAGCTCGGCATGCGATCGCACCTCGGCCGTGGCCTGCGAGCGCCCGGTCTTGATGGCCCCCATGCGACCGAAGAAGTCGGGCACCACGCCGCGGCAGACGCCGCCGGCGTCGAGGAAGGCGCGCTGCAGCGCCACGGTGGCGCCGGCAAACACACCTTTGGCCAGCGCCTGAAGGATGGGCACGGTGCCCACCAGCACGCTGTCGTCGGCCAGCACGGTCATGCTCAGGGTGTCGACGGACACACCGATGCTCTGCCGCCGCTGGCCGCGCCGCAGGCCAGGCCCCAGCGCCCAGGTGTGGCCGGCCACCGTCACCGGCGCATCGCCGCCGCTGTAGCGCAGCACGGCGCCACCCAGCAGGGTGATCGTCCACAGGTCGACGGGCAGCGCTTGGCGGTTGGCATTCAGCCAGGCCACCAGCGAGCCCTCGGACGGCTCCCAGGTCGGTGTCTTCATTCCGGCGGCACCGTGATCAGTTTGACCTCGCCGGTCTTCCAGAACCAGGCGATGAACTGCTCGAACGTGAGCTCGTCGGCCTCGAAGCGCACGCGCCAGTAGTAGCTGCCCGACCAGGTCAACACCGCGGCCGCGGCCGGCGCCGTGCTGAAGGTCACCAGGCCGGCCGCACTGACGGTGTAGCCCGATGCCTGCAGCACACCGCCGATGTAGATCTGCGGGGCGGCAACCAGGTCATAGACGGGCTCGGCAAAGCCGCCGAAGGTGCGAACCAGCTGGAACTGCGTGGCGGTGCCGTTGCCCACGCCGAAAGCCTGGGCAGTGACCGATCGGTCGTCAGGATCGAGAAACAGGAAGCTGTCAGCCGCGCCGCCACGGGCATTGAAGAAGCCGAACAGGCCCTGGAACTCGGCGAACGCAGCCTCGCTGCGCAGGAACTCGTAGCGCAGCGCGTAGCGGTAGCGCGGCAGGTGCATGTAGCGGCGCCGCCACTCGCGGCCGCTGGGCGTGGTCTTGATCGACGTCTTCCACAGCGGCGTGCGGGCCACGGGCCATTGCAGGCCGGGAAGGGAGGGGTAGATGGCAGCGCTCATGGGTCAGAAGTCCAGATCGCGGCGCGCCGCCTTGAGGGCCTTGACCAGGTCCTTCTTGTGCACCAGAAAGAACTCCCCGGCCGAGGCGCCCCGCACCTCGACGGTGAGGTCGCCGCCGCTGCGCTCGCCGCCGCCACCCAGCGAGCCGTCGGCCAGCGCGCCGCGCAAGGGGTTGGCGATGTGGGCAGGCAGCACCATTTCTTCCTGGTGCAGCTGGGTCATGGGGTTGACGCCGCTGGGGATGTCGAACCCGCCCTCGGCGCTGGCCAGGCCCGACACCGCAGCGAACACCGCCGCCATCGCGGCCAGCGCCAGCACCGGCCCGACCCATGGGATGGATGCCATCGCGGACGCTGCGCCCGACCCTGCCTCGGCTGCATTGGCTGCCACGACGACGGCCGCCTCGCCTGTCTTGGCTGTCGTCGTGGCAGTGGCGCCGGCAACGACGGCTGCCTTCTCAGACGCCACAAAGCCAAGCTTGACGGCCAGCATCTTGGCCTGGCTGGCGATGTACTGCGCGAACGGCTTGGTGATGACTTCGGTGATGAAGATGTCGCGCACGCCGGTGAAGATGCTGGCCAGCGCGCCGTACCAGGTCTGGGTGCGGGTGAGCATGCCGTTCAGGGCATTTCCGAAGCTGTCACCGATGGCCGTGAAGGTCTCGGTCCCGATGCCCTGCTTGGCCAGGCTGGTCTGCAGCTGAAGCATGCCCTGCTGGTACTGCTGTTCCAGTTGCAGCATGCGCCCCAGGACCCGCTGTTTCTCCACCTCGGACGTGGTCGGGTCAGCCGCGAGCAACTGCATCCGGGCCGCCAGTGCGTTGCGCTGGATCTCGTAGCGCTGGGTCTCGTACTGCAGATCGAGCTGGAGTTGCTGCGCGCTGGTGATCAGGCCCAGGTCCAGTGCGGCCTTGCTGGCTGCGCGCTCGCCGTCGACCCGGCCCAGCGCCAGCGCTTCGGACTGGGTCAGCATCTCAGCGTCCAGCGCCTTGCGCTCCTTGGCGGCCTTGCCGGCGATTTCGACCTCCAGGCCGGCAGCCTTGCGCAGGATGGCCGTGCGGTCGGCCACGCCCATCTGGGCACTGGCCAGGATGGCGCGCCAGAAGCCCAGCTCGCGCTCCTTGCCGTATTCGGCGCCCTGGTCGAGGATGGCCGAGACGCGCTTCTCCTCGGCCAGCACCAGCTCGTAGGTGGCCAGCACGCTGTGCTGGGCGGGGTCGGCCTTGTCCTTGTCGTCGGGCAGCTTCTTGTCGCCCGGGACGAATGGCTTCTTCTTGGTCGCGCCCTTGCCGTCGTCCTCAGCGGCACGTGCCTCGGGCGAATACTTGCCGAGCTGCATCACACGCTGTTCGAAGTCGTCCAGCGCCGCACGGGCCCTGACGCCGTCGGCCTTGACGGCTTCGCTGATGGCATTGAAGCCTGCCCAGTTGCGCTTGGCCGTGGCCAGGATCTCGGTGGGCGGCGCGCGCAGCACCTCCCACAGCAGGCTGACCTGCGCCATGATGGCGCCGATCTCGCGCCCGATGCCGCCGAACACGAAGCCGACGTTGGCGCCCAGCACGGCCAGCGCCTCGAAGGTGACGCGCAGCTTCTCTGCCATCACGTCGGCCAGGTTGCCCTCGCGCTTGACGTTCAGGAACTCGGTGGCCACCGCCTGCAAGGCCGGCAGCAGCGCCTTGGCGATCTGCATGCCCATGCCCTGCGTGGCTGTCTGCATGCGGGTCAGCGTGTCGTTGAACTCTTCGGCCGCCTTGCCGGTCTTGGTGTCGACCACCACGCCCAGGCGCAGCGCCTCCTCGCGCAGCTCGGCCAGGCCCTCGCGGCCGGCGTTCAGGAAGGGGATCAGCCGCGGGCCCAACTTCTCGCCGAAGACATCGATGGCCAGGCCCGTCTTGCGGGCGCCGTCGTCCATGCTGCTGAAGCGTTCGGCCAGCTCGAGCAGCAGCTGGTCGGCGTCCTTGATGCCCTTGGGATCAAGCTTGAGGCGCCGGAAGGTTTCGACGGCCTCCTTCTGGCCCTGCTGCCCGTCGCTGAGCAGCGCGCTGAGCTTGGCGTAGGCCTTGCCGAGCGCCTCGACCTCGACGTCGGCCAGCTTGGCGGCGTAGGCCATGCCGCTGTACTGCTCGGTGGTGACGCCGGCCTTCTGGGCCGACTTGCTCATCTCGTCCTGCATGTTGATGCTGGACTTGATGAAGGCGGCGAACGCGCCGCCGGTGATGGTGGCGGCGATGCCGGCCAGGCGCGCCTGCAGGGCCTGGGCAGGCCCGAGCGTGTCGGACATGGCCGAGGCGCTGTCGCGCCCGAAGGCGTTGATGCTGGTGGTGGCCTCGCGCAGCTTCTGCCGCAGGGGGCCGACATCGCCGTCGAGGACGACTTGTGCGCGCGGGCTGCTGGTGGCCATGGTCAGTGCGTGGTGGGCGGTTGGTCAGGCAGGTCGAGGAAGGCCAGCATCGGGTCGTCAGGCCGGCCCTGCATCACGGGCAGGCCGCCGGCCATGGCTTCGCGCACCGCCTCGGCAGCCGTGCGCGCCGCTGGCGGCCGTGCCGCCGCCTGCTTCACACCGAGCGCTGCGCCAATGCGCCGCAGCGCGATGGCCGGCGGCGGCAGCACGGCCCAGGCCAGGTTCAGCGCCCGCACCTGGGGCAGCGTGACGTGCTGGTCGATGTGGTCCCAGGTCCAGCCGGTGCAGGTGATCAGGGCGGTGTAGAGCGCGTCCCATGGGTCTAGGCCGGGGACGGCGTCCCCGGCATCGCTTCCCCCGGGGCACCGCCTTCCTTCTTGGGTGCCACGCCGCAGACATCAGCCACGGTGGAGATGGCCTCCATGAGCTGCGGGTAGGTGCCCGGCATGGCCTCGATGTCCGCCACATCCAGGCCGGTGGCCAGCGCCAGCACGTTGAACAGCTCGTCGAGCACGCCTTCCTCGACCTGGCCGAGCGAAAACGCCCGGCCGATGCGGTTCATCGCCGGCAGCACCTTGCGCAGCTTGCCCAGCGGGATGGGCGCGACCGGCAGCACACGCTGGCCGATGGTGATGGTCTTGTCGGTCATCCGGGCCGCCTGGTCAGAACAGGCAGATGTAGCCGAGCGACCCGGCCGAGTCTTCGAACGCCTCGGCCTCGAAGTCGTACATGGCGAAGTCGTCGTTCTTCAGCGGCACGTTGAGCTTGCCGCTGACGCAACGGTTGAGCTTCATGACCAGCGTCTTGCCGTCGTAGGACGACTGCAGCAGCGTGGTGAAGCTGGGCGTCACGCCCATGATGTCGTTGGTCAGCGCGAAGACCTGGCCGCCGCTGGCGGCGCTGTATTCGTAGCTGATGAGCGCAGTCTTGCTGGCGTCGGCGGTGTTGAAGGTGTAGACCCCGGTGCCGGTGTTGACGCTGTACTGGCCTGCCGCTGGCGCCGTGGCCACACGGGTGGCGGCGATGCCGGCGATCAGCACGCCCAGGTCGGTCACGAAGGTGCCGCTGGACGGCGGCGCGATGGTGATCTGGAACGGCGTGCTGGGGATGGTGGCCGAGAAGTCCAGCACCGCGGCCTTGATGCCGGCGGTGGCCGTCTTGCCGTAGAACAGGCTGCCCAGGACGCCGCCGTTGATGTCGGCGTACTTCGCCTTGATCTCGGTCTTGCCCTTGCCCTGGCCGATGGCCACCGGGTAGCGCTTGTTGCCGTACAGGGTCTTGAGCTCGACGGAGAGGTCGACGCTGACGTCCTGCAGCACCGCCAGGACCACCGGGGTGGGGTTGGCGATGGCGGCGCCGGTGGCGTCGTTGGTGGGGATGGCGATGAGCTTGCCGGCGCCGAAGTTGATCATGAGGGGTTCTCCAGTAGGGGTAGCTTCAGCTGACCTGTGCGGTCAGGTCGCCCACGCGCACGAGCGCCTGGGCCTGGTAGGTGGCGGTGATGCGGCCCAGGGTCTGGTCGCCGGTGTCGCCGGTGGCCTGGGTGCGGATGCAGCGCAGGCCCTTGGCCAGCCCGCGCAGCACGGCGTCGGCCTGCAGGGCGGCATGGGTCTGCATGTGCAGGGCGTCGGCGCTGGTCTCCCAGTCATCACCGCGCACCAGGTGCTCGACCTCGAACTCGAAGGTGCTGTGGTCCACACCGCCGCCATGTGCGCTGTACTGGCCGTCAGACCGTCGCAGGTTCACGGCCGGCACTTCCTCGGGCGCAAAAGCATCGGCCCGCCCGCGGTAGACGCGGCTGGCAGCCGACGTGCCAGCGGCCAGCAGCACGGCCTCAGCGCGAGCCAGGAATGCTTCGTTGACGCTGGCGGCCATGCTCAGCCCCTGGCCAGCGGGATCTGCAGCTCGGCGCCGTCGTACAGCGGCAGGCCGGCCTCGCGGGCCTTCCAGGTGGTGCCGTCGACGACGAATTCATCGCCACGCGCCACGCCCAGCGGCGCGTCGGATGCCTGCATGCGCACCAGCGGGTCGACGCTGAGCTGCATGCCGCCCAACCCATTGCCGCCTGGCTGGTCGAACAGCGCCTTCACCACCACCGGCGTGGCGCCGGCGTGCGAAAAGGTGATGTCCTGCCCCAGGAGCCGGTACAGCGCTGGCAGCATGGCGGCGAAGGGGCTGGACATGGGCGCAGTCAGCGGCTGGGTGACGTCAGGCGACGGCGGCCGACCAGAGGAAGCCGAGGTCGTTGGCGGGCAGGACTTCCTTGACGGTGTCCACCAGCTGCACCACCTGGGCGCCGTCGGTGCCGACCTTCTCGTCGAACCAGTCGCGCACGCGCAGACCTCCGCCGCTCTCGGCCGTGAAGCCGAAGGTGGTGGCCGCCTGGGTGGTGGTGACCGGCTCGGTGTAGATCGCCGCGGCGAACTTGCCCCAGCAGCGCGCGTAGCTGGGCGTGGCACCCTTCTTGGCACCGTTGACCCAGCCCTGACCGACGATGACCTCCTGCACTTCGAGCAGGTCGGCCAGCTGCTGGCGGCTGACGACGCCCTGGCTGTTGAGGCCGGCACCGGTGCCGCGGATGGCTTCGAGGATGCGCGGGTGCTGGCGCAGCACCGTCCACACGGCCTGGCCGAACACCACCTTGTTGGGGCGCATGATCATGCCGTCGAAGGCCGTGAGCATGGCCGACAGCGGGTTGCTGTTGGTGTAGTCGCTCCACTGGGTGGTGCCCGACAGCGTGGCCTTGTTGGCTGCGGCGAAGTTGGCCGCGTTGAAGACGACGCCGGCGGCGCGCTGCTCGCGATCCAGCAGCACCAGGCGGCTGAGGTTCAGGCTGGCCATGCCCAACGGGTCGAACGGCGTGCCTTCGGCGTTGCGCACATCCTGCAGCGGGACGATGTCCTTGAGGCCGTAGTCGACGGTGGAGTCGGTCACCTCGGTGCCGCCGAACTCGACCACATTGGCCTCGCTCTTGCGGCCGATCTTGGTGTCCGGGACGGTGAAGGCCTCGTCCTTGTTCATCTTGAAATACTTGAACGAGTCCAGCGCGACAGGGATGCGCGGCAGCACCATGTCGGCGATCAGCTGCTCGTTGCGGTAGCTCAGCGCAACGGCGGTGAGCGCGGGGTTCAGCGGAAACGGGGCTTGGGTGGCCATGATCAGGGGGTCCTTTCAGGGATTGGCGGAGGCGGCGGTGCCTGGGCGTCAGCCCTGGAACGAACCCGGCTCGATGCTGATGGGGATGATTTCGCCCGCTGCAGCAGCGGACGCCAGCGCGAGGCCGATGGTGCGCACGTTGGCGCCGGCGGAGGCCGCAGCGGTGATCACCCGGCCGCTGGCATCCACCGACAGCAGCGCGCCGCGGGTGATGGCGGCACCGGCTTCGGCATCGGCGATGCCATCGAAGATGACCTCGACCCGAGCGCCGGCCGTGGCCTGACCCAGGTTGTCGGCCACGCCGATCAGGGCGTCGGTGGCGGCGGCGGCCTGGATGACGACGCCGTCGGCGGTGCCAAACTTGACGGTGCGGTACGGGAGAACGGCCGCCTCGGCGACCAGCGACTTGGTGAGACCGGGGTTAGCCATTGGCTTGCTCCTTGGTGACGATGGCAAGCGCCTGGACGGCGCTGATGGTGCGGCCGGCGGCGGAGGCCTCGGCTTGCTTCTTCACGATGGCGTCACGCAGGTCATGCGCCTTCGAGATGGGGGTGGCGACGGGCGCTGCGGCCATGGTGGTGGTGTCGTCGTCAGCGGTGCCGGTGGCATCGGCAGCCACCGGCGCGGGCCGGTCGGCCAGGATGTTGGCGGCACGACCCTGGTTGGCAGCGCGCTCGGCGCCGAGCACGGCCATCGCGGCCTCGGGCCCGGTGGTCTTGCCATCGAAGGCCAGCTGCTGGACCAGGGCGGTGTGCCCCGGGTAGTCCTGCGCCATCACGGCCTGGATGCGCTCACGCTCGGCGGTGGCGCCGGCGGCCTGCAGGCAGGCAGCCAGGGTGGGGTGCTCGCTGGCCAGCGCGGCGCAGAAAGCAGCGGGGTCCAGGGCCAGTGCAGCCTCGGTGAGGATCTTCGACATGGGGGTGGTTTCCTTCAGGGGGGTGTCGGCGGCGTGCGCCTGGACGGTGGCGGCGGCCTGGGCCGACGGCAGGCCGCCCAGCGCGAACTGCGCGACGCGGCGGCGCGCGAAGTCGCCGGGCTTGGTGGCCAGCTGCTCGACCATGGCGTCGACGGTGGAGAAGCCGTCGGCCAGGCCGGCGGCAATGGCCTGGCGGCCGAGGAAGACGCGGCCATCGGCCATGTGATCGAGCACCTGGGCCGAGGTGACGCCGCGCGAGGCCGCCACGGCATCCACCAGCACGGTGTAGAGGTGGTCCATCTGGCCCTCTTGGTAGGCCAGCATCTCGGGCGATGGCGCCTCGCCGTTGAGGGAGGCGCGCTTGTACTTCCCACGCACCAGCTCCATGGTGTTGGGGGCCTGCGGGTCCCAGCTCATGCGCTGGTAGACGCCGAGGCTGCCGACCTGGTCAGTCTCACCCTCGATGTAGACGGTGTTGGCTGCCGAGCCGACCCAGTAGGCAGCGCTGGCCATGGTGCCCTCGCTGACCGACACGGTGGGCTTGGCGTCAGCCAGCGCGCGCAGCGCCTCGGCGGCGGCCGGGATGCCGAGCACGTTGCCGCCCGGCGAATCCCAGGCGATGACGGCCGACTGCACGCGGCTGTCGCCCTTCATGGCGCCGAACTGCCGGGCCAGCATCTGGGTGGACACGCCGCCGCTGATGTCGGTCATCATGTTGGCTTTGGGCGCCATGACACCGGACACCGACAGCACGGCCACACCACCCGGGCGCACTTCGTACTGCTGCTGGGCATTGGCCAGCGGCCGGCCCAGGCTGGCCTCGACGGCCTGCAGGTCGATGGTTTCGCCGCGCAGGTGCAGCGCGTAGATGCGCTGGATCTCCGCCAGCGTCTCGGGCAGGACGGCCCAGGGGGCGGTCAGCAGCAGCTCGATGCGCTGGGGTTGGGGGCGGTGCTGGGATGGCATGCGCCGGATGGTCGGCGCAAGGGGTGTCCCGCTTCTACCAAAAACGGGACAGGCCAGATGGCCTGGCTGCAGAATCTGTGGCTTCAGGAAAACCACCTCAGCAGGGAGCTGTGATGCACCGTCGAATCGTGTTCTGCGCCGCCGTGGCGCTCTTGTCAGCCTGCGCCACCGTTGCGCCGCCGCCAACATGGGCACCCGCCAGCAATGAGCGCGAGCACGAATACCTGCCCTTCCTGGAGCCCGGCAGCGCCAGCCTGACGGGGCAGGCCTTTCTGGCCCAGCGCAATGGCCAGGTGGTGCATGCCGCTGGACGCGTGGTGACGCTGGATCCGGCCACCACCACGGGCACCGAGTGGTGGCGCAAGGCAGGCGCCTTCTGGGTGCAGCGCGGCCAGGTACCGCCGTCGCCAGCCTTCTTGAAGGCGCGGCGCACCACCACAGCGGATTCCACCGGCCGCTTCCGCTTCACTGACCTGCCCGCCGGGCGCTACTACCTGCAGACGTCGGTGACCTGGGAGGCCGGCGGCTACCTGCCGACGCAGGGCGGCCTGGTGGGCAGGCTGGTCGACGTGCAGGCCGGCAAGGCCACCGAAGTGGTGCTGAACGCCTTTGCAGAGCCGTGAACATCAATCCGACACACGACCATCGGCTACGATGCGCTGCACTTGGCTCTTGCTGATGCAGTATTCCTTGGCGAGCGCCCGCAGGGCGATGCCGGCCCGTGCCGCATCACGGATGTCATCGTCGCGTTCATCCAGGGAGTTCCACCGCCTGGCCGCAAAGTAGACCCGCTCGCCGACGAACTCGCCGCAGATCAGCGCCGCAAATTCAGCAGCCTGGGCAGGGTCGCAGCCGTTGTCGGCCAGCACGCGCCGGATGGTGGCCAGGGGGCTGTCGTCGATCACGCGCCTGTCCGTGCTCATGCGGCTGCTCCACGCACGCGGCGACCGCGAGGCAGTGCCCACAGCGCCGCTGTCGGAATGTCGGGCGGGATGTCCACGGCGGGCGGCAGCACCACGAGGGGGCCGCCATTATCGACCTGCAAGGGACCGGGCGGCAGCGGCAGCGGCTCTATGGCTGGCATGCTGAACAGGTCGGCCGTCTGGGGGCACAGCGCCTCCTCGAGGCGGCGCCACTCGGCATCGGTGTACTGGTGGAGTTTCATGCGGGCGAATCCGAACTCGCAGATGACGGTGCAGTCGAGCACCTCGTTGCGGGTGTTGCTCTTGGGCTTCATCCAGCGCCAGACGATGCCGCGGGCGGTCTTCTGTTCGACCCGCTCTTCGGCGGTGAGCTGTGTGAAGAACTCGGCGGGCAGCTCGTGCGTCATGTGCATGTAGCCGGGGCCGGGCTGGGCGACCCGCAGGCGGCTGTGGATCAGGTCCTTGACGGTGCCGGTGCCGATCTGCCAGAGCTTGACGCCGTCGCGCACCACCTGGCCATCGAGGTTGACGTCCTGCTTCTTGGGGGTGCCGGCCACGATGGGCTGGTAGTCGAGCGTGCTGCCGCGTGTGGCGTAGACGCGCCGTGCCTCGCGCAGCATGGCGTAGCGGTAGACGGCATGGGTGAAGTGGCCGCCGGTGTCGACGCCCACGATGTCGATGGCCAGCGTCTGCCCGCCCTCATGCGGAAAGCGGGTGCCGAGGTAGGCATCGAGCTTGAGCCAGCTGTCCCACTGGCCGGGGTCGCAGGGCATGACCCGGTAGTCGATGGCCCACCGTTCATCGTCGCGGCCGGCAGCCCAAACCACCACCTCGAAGCGGTTGTCCTGCACGTCGACCCCGGCGGCCAGCACCATGCCGCCACGCGGCACCAGGCGCAGGCGGTAGGTCTCGGCCTTGGCGCGCTGCACCAGCACGTCGGCGTTCGTCTTGGCACCTTCGAGCTTGAAGCTCTCACCCTTGGTGGTGTTGGTCCAGGTCTTCATCGCCGTGTGGTCACCGGCGCACAGCAGGGCATGTGCCTCCAGGAACTCGGCCACGATGCTGGCCCAGGTGGCCTGGGGCGAGTAGGCGGTCCAGATGCGGAAGGCCACGGTGCGCGGGGTGGCCACCAGGCGACCATCCGGCGCGCGAAAGTTGCACTCGGCGTCGATCCAGGTGCCGTTGTCGCTGATCCAGCGCCCGAGGTGCCAGTGGGCTAGGTAGTCGGCCTGTGTCTCGCCCACGCCGCAGTGCTGGCAGATGTGCACCACGGTGGCCGCATCGCCGCTGACCCACTTGAAGCCATGCCTGGCCGTCTTGCCGCCCCACTCCAGCGCATGCTCTCGCCCGCAGTGGCTGCAGGGCACCTGGAAGCAGAACTGCAGCTCGGCCGCGTCGTACTCCTCGTCGATCAGGCTGAAGCCGGTGAGCTTGGGCGTGGAGCCCTTGATGTGCTTGGGGAACAGCGCACCCTCGAGCCGCTTCTTCGACAGCTTGGTCGGGCTGCCTTCCTTCTCGATGTCGCGGTCGAAGCCGTCCAGCTCGTCCAGGTAGACCACATCGGTGGTCAGGCGGCGGTAGTTCTTGGCCGCCTTGCCGCCGCGGATGTGCAGCTTGCTGCCGAGGAAGGACTTCTGCTGCAGCGTGTTGTCCTTGGACCGTCGCAGGAAGCTGGGCAGGACGCGCTGCATCGCGCCCACGTCGCGCAGCATCGTGTCGAGCTCGGTCTTGACCCAGTCGTCCGCGTCGTCGTCCGTCGGCTGGTAGACCACCTGGTTGCGGCGCTTGTGCTCGGCGAAGTAGCCGACGCAGGCCAGCAGCATCTTGGTGTAGCCGACCCGGGCCGACTTCTTGAAGGCCACCGACTCAATGTCGTCGTGGCCCATGCAGTCGAGGATGGCGCGCTGAAAGGGCCAGGTCTCCCAGCGCTGCTCGACGTAGCTGCTCTCGGCCGACAGGTAGAAGTGCCGGTTTGCCCACTCGCTCGCCCGCATGGGCGCAGGTACTGCCAGGGCCTGCAGGCCGCGCTCGATGGATGCGGCGATCTCCGCCTGAAGCTCCGGGCATGCATCCAGCACGGCCTGCAGGTCGTTGATCATCGGTCGGCCTCGTCTTCATCGTCGGCCAGCTGGTCCAGCGAGATCTGCGCCGCCAGGTTGCGCGCCTTGGCAATCTCGCCGTCGATCAGGCGCAGCTGCTCCGACGTGACATCCGGCCAGCGCAGCCGGATGGCCGGGCCGATGGCCTCCAGCGTGCCGGCGATCTGGCGGCCGACCTTGGCCAGCACGATGGCGATGGTCTCGACGGGCGCGAACTCCTTGCGCTTGATGGCGTTGCGCATGGCGATCTCGATCCGCCGCTCGTTGTCCAGCGCGGCGCGGTTCTCGGCCAGCGTCCCGGCGCGCCCAGCCGCCTGCTCGCGCAGCTGCTCACAGTAGGCCCGCAGCCAGCTCGCGCCAGTGACGTTGTCGCGCAGCACACCTCGGCGCTTGAGATCGCTGACGGCCTGCTGGCTGATGCCCACCAGATCGGCGAATTCGGTCTGGCTCAACAACCGGTCAAGCACCTACAACCCCCCATAGCAAACCCGTGACTAGCGCGCGTGCGGGCCTCGAATTACCCCTGCGAGCACCCCCGCCGGGAGGACCCATGGGGGGTGCCTGCCGATCGGTTCGGTCGTCTTCACCGCTGGCGCATGGTCGATCGATCACCTCACGCATCACCGTGACCCCGCCGAGAAGAAGGCACGGTTGATCGCTTCCACACTGGCCTTCAGGTGCTTCGGGAACTTGTCGCTGACGACCCTGTCGGCCAGGCCGAAGAAGTCGAACCGCTTGCTGTACGAAGTGCCCTTGACGAACAGCAGCACCGGCCGCACCGATGTGCCCCAGGCGTGCGTCGTCCGCTCCCAGATGCCGCGCGGCAGGTGCTGCGGCATCTCTGCCGCACGCCTGCCGGCACGCCCGGCACGGCGCCCGCCATTGCCCGCACTGGCAAAGTACGCCACCACCGCCCGCTTGGCCCTGCTCCGCTTGCTGCCGCTCGCGTTGCTGAAGTCGCCCGCCACCACTGCCGTGCGCAATTGGCTCAGGATCTTGACGATCTGCCCCCGGCTCATGTTGCCGTAGGGGTCCAGCTGCACTGCAGACCCGGGCACCGCGCGTTCATCGCTGCGCATGTAGCCCGTCATCCTCAGCCGTTGCTCGAACCGCTTCAACGGCCGGTTACCACCCTCGATCATCGGCAGCAGGTAGTGCTCAGGCCGGTTGCCGTCCTTCAGCCACACCCGCGCCTGCAGCCGGCTCTTGGTGGCCGACTGCATGAACAGCGCCCGGCTGGTGTACGGCGTCGGCTTGTCCACCACCGCGGCGATCTCGCGCGTCTCTGCCGCCTTCACGTCCTGGCCAGTCAGCGTCAGCGCGCGGGCCATCGCGTACGGCCCGCCCTTGTCCACATCGTCCAGCGCCCTCAGCGCCTCCGACAGATCGACCCGCACCTTCAGCGTGAACATGCCACCCCCCGGCCGGCCAGCACCACCTGCCCACCCTGCACCACCGCCCGCCGCCCGCTGGGTGCCCTGCCCCACTCGCGCAACACGCCATCGGCCCCCAGCTCAGCGGCGTAGAACGACCGCCCGCCGCGCCGGGTGGCCCGCAGGATGGCATCGACGATGGTGGCGCCCAGAGCTGCGCGCAGTTCGTCCACCAGCGCAGCGGTCTCGGGCATGTGAACCCGAAGACCGTCACCCTGACGCATCGATGGCGGCTGCCCACCCCCACCCTCACGAGCCATGGGCCCTGGCACAGCGGCGGCGGTCAATGGCGCACCCCTGATGGCAGCACTGCGCCCACCCGCACTGCACTGCGCGGCCCGTCCAGCCACGGCCCATCCCCCGCTGCAATGCACACCCGGTCCCGGTATGCGGGCCAGTGCTCCCCCTGCGCCAGCTGCGATGCAGCCTCGTCCCACGTTCCCAGGCCCAGCGCACAGCCCGCAGCCTCCACCCCGGCCCGTGTCTCCCACCACCGGCCTGCCGGCAATGGCGGCGGCAGTTCGTGGCCAGCCGAGTTATCCACAGCCGTTGCAGGTGGGGGTTTGGGGGTAATCCCTTCTGTTCTATTCTGTTGCGACCGCTGTGCGACCGCTGTGCGACCGCTGTGCGATCCATCAGCGATCGCTGTGCGATCACCGTGCGATCCCTGTGCGATGCCCGAACCACTGCCACCGCGACCGCCGTGCGACCGTTGTGCGACCGCACCCGGCACCCGATTGCCCCGCTTGCGCTGCAGCGCCTGGCTGTTCGGGTTGAGCGCACGCAGCATCTCGCAGGCGCGCTCAATGTCGGCATCGAGGGCAGCCGAGTCAAACTCGCCGCCCCACTTCTTGGCATTGCCCGCACCTGCCTTGTGGCGCGAGCCCAGCTTCTCCAGCCAGCCCTCAAGCGCCATTTCACACACCGTCGGGTGGTACAGCCGGCCATCACTGCACCGCACCCAGCCAGCCAGCGCCCGGTCACGCACGCGCGCCCACTCCTTGGCGCTGGGGCACATGCTGAAGCGCTGCAGAGTCAAGTCCGCATCCGGCAGGCTGCCCGCCGGCACCTGGCGCCACGCCTCGCACCAAAGAGAGATCAACGCATGGCCCAGGCGCGGATCTTCAGCCGCCGCAATCCACGTGTCACTGCCCAGCAGCCGGCCCACGGCCAGCGGCATGCGCATGAAGTTCTGCATGTCGCACTCAACCGGCACCAGCGGCGCCGGCAAGCCGTTGGCTGTGCCGTCCATCATCCGCGCCCCCTGCGCCCCGCCGGCTGCTGCAGGCCCGCATTGGCCAGCAGATTGGGCAGGTCGCGCAGCTGCTCCATCACCTGGGCCAGGGCGTGGTCACGCGCAGCGCCCTCGTCGCCAAGATACTTGGCCACCAGGTAGTGGATGGGCGACTTGTCACCCGTGGCCTGCACGTAGCGCTCCAGCTCGTCCACGCTGAACTTGCGGTGCGGGTCGTCCGACAGCGCCACCGACAGGTTGCCGGGCGACAGGTCCAGATCCGCCGCCACCCCCTTCAGGCCGCGGCGGTAGATGCCGGCGGCCACACAGTCGCGCAGGCTGCGGTGGGCGGCCAGCAGGCTCTCGTCGAGCGGCAACGTCATCTGGCGCTGAGCAGCAGTGAAAACGGGTGATGGCATGTCGTATCTCCGGTTCGCGGTGGTTATCACTGGCGGCACAGACACTGGCCCCATGACGACGCCGAAAACCCGGTCAGAAGGGGTGGAAGAAAAGAGCCGGCCAGGCACCTGCCCGGCCGGCCAACCCACGCCATGCAAGCAGCGTGGGGGAGACAAGGGGCGGCCGCCCGGCCTGGGGTACGCTGGCGGCTCTCACCCCAACCAGCAAACGCCACAGGAGGGCGACCATGGAACTGGACTTCTTGCTCATCAAGCTGAGCTTTTCAACGGCCGGGTCACTGACAGACCCCTTGGCGCTGGTGCGCATCAAGGCCCGCGAGGACGACCCGAACAGGTACAGCGCAGCCGGCATCAACATCGAGATCGAACTCAGAGACGTGGTGCCAGCCGGCGCAGATCTTCCAGCCATAGCTTCCGCAGCGCTGCAACAAGCTCGGCAGCTCGTGGATCAGCCAGCGGTGACGGCGTATCTGGCCCGCATCCGGGCCCGGGAGCAGGCGGAAGATGCTGCGCGGCAGCAGGAATCGGCCGAGGCCCTGGATCGGATACTTGGCGGCTGAACGCCACCGCCTCTCCCAGGGCCTGCGGCAATGCCCGCGCGAGGGCATGTTGAACAGTGCATGGCGCGTAGATGGCGTCCGCCCGGCCTTCGTGCCAAAGCACGATGTGCACCTTGCCATCGGCCTGCACGTCGATGCCGATGAAGGCACCGGCCTTCGGCGGCACGCCAGCGCCGCGCTTCACAGGCTCACGCTGCATGGCGGGGCTCCTGTTGACGTTGCATATCCCGGCCCATCTTTCTGACAGGCAGACCATGAACCCAATCGAACTGATCGAGAAACTGATCACCGAGCGCGGCAGCGCGGCGGTGCTTCGAGAGCACCTTGGGCTCTTGAAGGCCCAGCAGGCGGCACTTGAAACCCGCTGCCGCGATGTAGAGGCGAAGAACGCGCAACTTGAACGCGACCTGGCGCAGCACAAAGCCCGCGCGGACCAGGCCGAACAGGCGCTGCGGGACAGTGCGGCTGGCGCGCCATGCTGCGACCACTGCGCCGGGGTCAGCCTCCAACGAACAGGCACCCGGCCCCACCCCGTGATGGGCGCCGTCGGGCTGAAGGAGGCTGTCTACGTGTGCCGTACCTGCGGGCGCACCAGCTACTTCGAGCTGCCGCTGCCGTGATGCCATCGAAGCGCCCGGCAAGTCAGGCTGCATGGCGGGGCTCCTGGTTGGACGGCGGCACGGTGCGGGTCACGTCGATCAGCGGCCGGCCCTGGGGGTGCCAGGGCCAGTCGGCGTCGGGCACGCGGTGCCAGGCGGCATCGGGGCGCAGCTGCTCGCAGGTGACCTGGCCGGCGCTGGCGCGCTCGATGTTGGGGCAGCGGTCGGCAGGGATGCCGCGCTTGCGCCACTCGATCACCGAAGGGGGTTTGCAGCCCACCATGCGGGCGACTGCGGCCGGGCCGCCGAGCTGGTCTATGACGTGTTGCATGCGGCGATCATAGGCGCACCTATTTTGTTTCGCAAGGGCCGCCGAACTTTGCCGGGATAGGCTTAACTAATGCGCACGCTTGCCGAACGTCTAGAAGCCGCACTGAGTCGCATACCCGGCGCACGTCAGGTGGATCTGGCGCGAGCCTGCGGTGTCCGTGGTCCATCTGTTTCAGACTGGTTCAGCGGCCGGACCAAAGAATTGAAAGCCGACTCATACCGCAAGGCAGCTCTCTTCCTTCGTTGTCGCCGCGAGTGGCTTGAAACCGGCATTGGCGACCCCGGCTGGACAGATCAACAGGCCCCAAGCGGGGGGCTGGCATTGCCGCCAGTAGCTCAGGAAATGAGCGCCCCCTACTTCCACACTGGTCCCATCACAGCGAATCAAGTGCCAGTCATCGGCACGCTGGCGATGGGAGCGGACAACATGTATGAACTGCGGACGGCGCCTGACGGGCGTCCGATCGGCCACGTGCCGGCCTACAGCAACAAGCCTGGCAGCTATGCGGTGCGGGTCTTCGGCGACGAGCTCTACCCCGCTGTGCGCCACGGCGCCTGCCTGGTGGTCGACCCTGGCGGCCATTGCCACGAGGGCGAGCTGGTGCTGGTGGAAACGCGCGACGGCTACTACCTGGTGTGCGAGCTGGTGGCGCTGCGCGACGACACCGTCACCTTCGTGCCCGCCAACGGCGGCGCGCGCCGCACGCTGGACCGCAGCACCGTAGCCGCAGTGCACCCGGTGGTGGACATCACTGCGGCGTCGCGCTTCGAGCCGCGTGGGCAGGAGGATTGAAGCTGAGCGCCCCGGTAGAAATCGTCGAAGTGCTGGGCCCGAGTGACCAGGGCTTGGCAAGGCCCTATGTATGTCGAGGTGAGGACGGGCTGTACTACTACGTCAAGAATCGCCAGTCTGGCCGCCACAGCCTGTGGTCAGAATGGATTTGCGGCCACCTGGCGCGCAGCTTCGGACTGAACGTGCCGCCATTTCGTCTGGTGCACGTTGACCAGGCCCTGCTAGATGAGTGCCCACCGGACTGGCAGGAACTGGGCGCCGGCATCGGCTTTGGTTCGGAGCAACACCCGCGCGCCACATGGCTTGAGCTGGGCATGGCCAGCCAGGTGCCAGCACAGACACAGCAAGACATTGCCCTGTTCGACTGGTGGGTACACAACCTTGACCGCCAACCCGGCAATACCAACCTGTTGTGGGACCCCGACGCCCAGCGCGTGGTGGTGATCGACTTCAACAACGCGTTCGACGCCAGCTTCACCGCAGCCGACTTTCAGCAGACACACCTTTTCGCGCATCAATTGGCGCCCTGCTTCGCTGATTTGGTCGTACAAGCCGACTTTGCCAAGCGTTTGGCCACGGCTTTGGCCACGCTGCCGGCTGCTTGCGGTAACCTGCCCCCTGAATGGCGATGGGTCAATCCGGAGATGGACATCCCGACGCCTTTCGACCTGACAGCCCAAACCGCCTTTCTTAACCGCTGCCTTGATAGCCAAACATGGGGGCCGAAATGATGCGACTGCCGTGCCGCTATGCAGTGGTGCAATTCCTGCCCTTCACTGAAACCGGCGAGTTCGCCAACATTGGCGTGGTGCTGGCATGCCCGGCCACGGGTTTCATGGGCTTCAAGCTGCAGACGCGCCGCTGGGGCCGAGTGACCGCGTTTTTTGATGAGATCGGTGCCAGCACCTACCGTAGCGCCGTCCGCGCCTTCGGCCTGGAGCTGGAGCGCGTGCGACTGGCCGCTGCCAACCTGCCCGACACCCCCCGCAGGCCAGAGGCAGTGCGGCAACTGTTTACCAGCCTGGTGCACCCGCGCGAAGCGCTGATGCGATTCGGCCCGCCGCGCGCACTGCTGACCGATGATCCAGCGCGCGCGGTCGACCAGCTGTTCGAACACTATGTGGAGCGCAGCTTTGCCACGCCCGAATATGTGGAGCATGTGATCACCCAGCGTGTGCAAGCACTGCTGCGGGGTGCCGATTTGCCAGCACCGTTCAAGTCCGAACGCATCGGTGACGACGACGTGCATGCGCGGTTCCCCTTTGTGCAAACGGTGGGCGGCCAGCGCAGCAAGGTGATCAAGCCTTTCAATCTCAGCCAGAACGAGCCGAACGATATCTTTGACCACGGTGATTCCTGGGCCACCAAGATCCGGCGCCTGCAGCAGCGCCATTTGTTACCCCGGTCGGTGCTCTTCGCGGTCAAGGCCCCACCAGACACTGACAGCCGTCGCTTCAAGGCTTACCTGGAGGTATGCCAGGAACTGCGCGAGCGCGACGTGACAGTGGTGGACCAGGCCGCGGACGATGACATCCTGACCTTCGCCACCGCTGTTTAGGCTCGGCCTGGCTCCAGCCACTCAGCCCGCTTCGGCGGGCTTTTTTGCGCCTGTGCATTGGTGTGGTCACGCCGGGCTGTTACCCACCTGAGGCGCGGCGGCGAGACATCCCGCTTCGGTGAGGTTTGTTGTCCAGAAAGTTCGGCGCACCTATTGACACCATAAAGTAGGCGCGCCTACTATTCGCCCGCACCCCAGGAAAACGCCATCGGCGGGGGTGATGCGGCCCGAGTGCAGACGCCTACCCCCACCGCCGCGGCCGGTCAGCCCGCACCACCCCCGCGCCTGATCCGCGCCGACCACCTGGCCCTGGCCCTCGTGGCCCGCAAGGCCCGCCCCGCGGTGCGCTGGGCCGCCATGAGCAACGGCGCTTTCACCAGCAGCTGCAGCCGGCGCCCGCCCGGCGGCGGCTACCTGATGCACGAGCCGCCGCTGCTCACCCCCATGCAGCGCGGCCGCATGGCCACCCTGCTGGACCGCGTGCGCGCCCACGGCTATGCCGAGGTGCACCGCACCTGGCACACCGGCATGCGCGTACTCGAGGCCGAGTTCCGCAGCTTCGTGATGGCCACCCCCACGGCCACCCGCGCATGAGCGCCGCTGCCCACATCCTGCGCCGCCTGCACCGCCGGTGGGTCATCAGCTGCATGCAGGCCCGCATGCGCCAGCTCGATGCCCTGGTAGCCGAGCTGGACGCCCACATCGCAGCCGACATGGGCCTGCTGGCCAGCCTGCAGATCGAGCAGCGCCGCCTGCGCGCCCAGATCAACCGCTGCACGCGCCCGGCGCCGCCCGCGGTACCCATCACCTGGGGGCTTTGACCATGGACCAGACCGACGTTCTGTTCGCCCTGCTGGACACCGGCTGCGCCGAAGAAGGCGCCCGCCCGCCCAGCACCACCGGCGCCGGCCCCACCGCCGCGCAGCTGGCCGCCCTGGCCCAGGCCGAGCAGGACCCGCTGCTCGACTGGCTGCTGCCCCTGGGCGCGACGCTGGGCGTGCTGCTGTCAGCCGGCTGGCAGGCCGCCAAGGCCTGGGGCTGGCTGGCGTGAGCAACATCCTGGTCACCGGCCGCCTGGACGACGACGCCCAGGCCCGCAGCACCGCCGACGGCCAGCACCTGCTGCTGCTGCGCCTGACGCTGCCTGCACCGGCTGGCCTGAAGCCCGTGCACCTGCGCGCGGTGCGCCACTACGGCAGCGGCGCCGCCGCCGCCTTTGCCGCCCAGGCCCGCGCCCGCCAGCTGCGGCGCGGCGCCACCGTCACCGTGCATGCCGCCAGCCTCACCCAGCACCGCGGGTATGTGCAGCTGGCCGGCGTGGACCACCTTGAAACCCCCCACCAGGCCAGCGGCCGCGACCGCGCCACACCATGACCACCACCTACCTGCCAACCCCCCTGGGCCGCGACCCGCTGGTGATCGGCCTGACCGGCCGCGCCGGCGCCGGCAAGGACACCGCTGCTGACCACCTGTGCCACTACTACGGCTTCGTGCGCTGCAGCTTTGCCGCCGCCCTGAAGGACATGGCCGCCAGCATGCTGGACAACGCCGGCGTGGACTACGCCCACCTGTACGAGCCCAGCCGCAAAGAGCTGCCCATCGCCGCCCTGCACGGCGTGAGCGCGCGGCAGATCATGCAGACGCTGGGCGACTGGGGCCGCGCCCTGCACCCTGACTGGTGGGTGGCCATGATGGCCGGCCACCTGGGCCTGACGCCGGGCGCACTGGCGCCGGTGCATGACCGCATCGTCGTCACCGACGTGCGCTTCCCAAACGAGGCCGCCTGGGTGCGCGCCCAGCACGGCCTGGTGGTGCGGCTGGAGCGCGAGCACGCCGCCCCCGTGCGCCCGCACATCAGCGAGCAGCACGCCGACACCCTGCCCGTGCACCTGGTGCTGCCCAACGAGGGCCTGACGCCGCTGGGCCTGCACGGCCTGCTGGACGGCCTGATGGCCGACCTGGCCCTGCCCCGCACCGAGCCGGTGGAAGCATGGGCGTGAAGCCTGCCCGCGGGGCCACGCAAGCACCGGGCTTTCTGGTGGTGGGCCAGCACGTGGCCCGCAACCCGGTGGCCCGCGCCATGCAGCGCCAGCGCGTCATCGGCACCACGCGCGACTTCCGCGTGCGGCTGTACCTGCTGCACGAGGGCGAGCTGGTGCGTGAGGACGCCATCGCCAGTGCCAAGGTGCTGGCCGTGGCCATCGGCGTGCTGCAGCTGCAGGGCACCACCAGCGGCGCCGCCTGGGGCGTGATGCACGGCGGCCTCAGCACCCTGCTGCAGCTGTGCCACCGCCGCTTCAAGTGGCGCATGCAAGACGCCGTGGCGGTGGACGTGGCGCTCGAGCACGCCGCCCTCACCGTCACCGCCGCGCCGGCCGTGCTGGTGCAGCAGGCCTGGATGGAATCCGAACGCCTGCAGGCCGAAGCCGATCAACCCCCTGGAGCTACCGCATGAGCAAGCCCGCCACACCCTGGACACTGAAGACCGTGCGCGACCGCTGCAGCGTGGACGACGACGACGGTTGCTGGATCTGGCAGCAGGCCACCACCGGCAAGAGCAAGGCGCCCCAGGCCTGCATCGAGGGCCGAAGCGGCACGCTGGTGGCCAGGTGGCTGATGGCCCAGCAGGGCCATGCCATTGCCGGCCGCGTGGTCACACAGAAGTGCTGTGAGCCGCTGTGCGTGAACCCCGCGCACCTGAAGCTGGTGACCAAATCCGACGTGCTGCGCCGCGCCTACGCCACCGGCGCGCGCAGCACGCAGGCGGAGTACCTGTCGCGGCTGGCGCGGGCGCAGCGCGCCGGGCTGGCCAAGCTGGACATGGCACAAGCCCGTGTGCTGCGTGACCGCATGCGCCAGGGCGAGACGATCGAGGCCCTGCGTCTGGAAACGGGGCTGTGGGCATCGACGCTGCGCGACATCAAGCACGGCCGCAGCTGGCGCGAGGCCGCCGCGGCGTCCAGCGCCTTCACCTACCGGCCCGCCGCATGACCACGCGCACCCCAGTGGCGGCTGCGGCCCAGGCCATCACCCAGCGCGCCTTTGGCACCCCGGCCACCCACATGCACCGCCCCGGCTTTGCCGGCCCGCTGTGCGGCCAGGTGTCAGCCACCGGCCAGGGCTGGGCCCGCACCCACTACACCAGCAACCCCGACTGCGTGACCTGCCGCAAGTGCCGCAAGGCGCTGGACAAGGCCACGGCCGACGCCGCCAGCCACACCACCGATTGAGCGCACCCGCCGCGGCGCACGACAGCGGCACCACCCACCACCCACCCACCAAGGAGCCCCATGGCCCGACCCATCACCGACACCCTACGCCTGCTGGACGAAGGCGCGTTTCTCGACCGCTGCAGCGAGTTGCTTGCCAAGCTGGTGCGCGGCGTTGAAGAGACCGGCAAGGCCGGCAAGCTGCAGCTCACGTTGGAAGTCAAGCGCGGCACCAAGGGCGCCATGCTGATCCGCCCCGACTGCGCCGTGAAGGTGCCCGAGGCCAAGCTGGAGCCCACCATGCTGTGGGCCACGCCCGAGGGCAACCTCACCCCGGACAACCCCAAGCAGCAGAAGCTGGACCTGCGCCAGGTCGACCCCGATACCGGCGAGCTGCGCAGCCTGGGCACCGCGCCCGCCGCACCGGCCGAGCTGCGCACCGCTGGCTGATCACCCCACACCACCCCTTCACCCGAGATCCCACGCATGACCACCGAACCCAAGAACATTGCCGAGACCCTGGCCGACGTGCTGCCCAAGGCCAGCCTGGTTGGCGCCCTGGACAAGACCAACGCCGACGGCGTGAAGCTGTACGCCGTGCCCAAGGGCCAGGACCTGAAGGAAGTTGATCTCGAGCGGCTGCTGCCCGCCCCGCGCCGCGCCAAGCTGCAGACGGCCATGGCCGAGGCAGACAGCTTCCTGGCCTATGTGGCCCGCCACCATGCGGCCAGCACCGTGGTGTGGTGCAGCTTCAACCCGCAGACCTTCGCCCTGTCGTTCCAGGCCGTGTTTGACGACTTCGGCCCCCAGCAGGCGCCCGGCTGGCGCGGCCACCGTGCCACCTACACCCCCGAGCCCAGCGCCGAGTGGAAGACCTGGACCGCACACAACGGCCCGGACAAGCACAAGCACCAGCTCGACTTCGCCACCTTCCTGGAGCGCAACGAGGCCGACATCGCGGCCGTGGAGGGCATGCCCACCAGCCTGCAGATGATGGGCATGGCCACCGCCTTCGAGGCCAACAGCGAGAAGCGCGTGAAAAGCGTGGTCAAGTTGCAGGGCGGCGGCACGCGGCTGGACTTCGTCGACGACGACAACGCCGACACCGAGGCACAGATGAAGCTGTTCGAGAAGTTCGCCGTCGGCATCCCGGTGTTCTGGGCCGGCCCGGCCTACCGCATCGACGCCCGGCTGAAGTACCGCCACGGCGGCGGCAAGGTGGTGTTCTGGTACGAGCTGATCCGCGCCGACCGCGTGCACGAATCGGCCGCCAAGGAGCTGATCGGCAAGGTGCGTGACGGCCTGCCGGCCGGCGTGCCCCTGCTGATGGGCAGCACCGCCAACACCTGACCCAGGCCAGGCCATGAAGCCCGAGCAGATCACCTGGCACATCCTGCCCGCCGACGGCCTGCCCGACGCCGAGGTGTCGGTGCTGGCCGAGTTCGTGCACACCGACGAGCCCGACCATGCCGACACCTGGCCGGCCTGGTGGAGCGGCGAGCACTGGATCGACGCCACCACCGGCGACCGCCTGGAGCGCGATGGCCGCTGCACTGTGCTGGCTTGGTGCGACATGCCGGCGGGGAGCCGGGCATGCTGAAGCCGCAGTTTCTGCTGCCGCTGGCCGACGAGCTGGTGGTAGACCTGTTTGCCGGTGGCGGCGGCGCCAGCACCGGCATCGAGGCCGCCATCGGCCGGCATGTCGACATCGCCGTCAACCACGACGCGGCCGCCGTCAGCCTGCACCAGGCCAACCACCCGCAGACCCTGCACTTCGTGTCGGACGTCTTCGAGGTCGACCCGCTGGTGGTCACCAAGGGCCAGCCGGTGGGCCTGCTGTGGGCCAGCCCCGACTGCAAGCACTTCAGCAAGGCCAAGGGCGGAAAGCCCGTGAGTAAGCGCGTGCGCGGCCTGGCCAATGTGGTGGTGGAGTGGGCCAAGGCCGTGCGGCCGCGCGTGATCTGCCTGGAGAACGTCGAGGAGTTCCAGACCTGGGGCCCGCTGCTGAAGAACGACCGGCCGTGCCCGCGCCGCAAGGGCCGCACGTTCCAGTGGTGGGTGGGCCAGCTGCGCGTTGCCGGCTATGCGGTGGAGTGGCGCGAGCTGCGCGCCTGCGACTACGGCGCGCCCACCATCCGCAAGCGCCTGTTTCTGGTGGCCCGCTGCGACGGCCAGCCCATCGTGTGGCCCGAGCCCACGCATGCCGCCAAGCCGGCCAAGGGCAGCAGCCTGAAGCCGTGGCGCACCGCGGCCGAGTGCATCGACTGGAGCCTGCCCTGCCCGTCGATCTTCGACCGCCAACGCCCGCTGGCCGCCGCCACGCTGCGGCGCATCGCCCACGGGGTGATGCGCTACGTGGTGAACGCCGCCGAGCCGTACATCGTGGCCACCAGCCACACCGGGCGCGGCGACGGCGGCAAGGTGCGCAGCACGCACGACCCGCTGTCCACCGTGGTGAGCAAGGCAGAGCACTGCCTGGTGTCGCCCACCCTGGTGCAGACCGGCTACGGTGAGCGCGCCGGCCAGGCGCCGCGCGTGCCGGGCCTGGACAAGCCGCTGGGCACCGTGGTGGCCGGCGCCAGCAAGCACGCGCTGGTGGCCGCCTTCCTAGCCAAGCACTACACCGGCGTGGTTGGCAGCGCCCTGCCGGCGCCGCTGGGAACGGTGACCACGCAGGACCATCACAGCCTGGTGGGAGTCAGCATCCTGACGAACACCACTGGCCACCCGGGCGCAAGCGCCGATGAGCCGCTGCGCACCATCACCACCGGCGGGCACCACGCCGAGGTATGCGCCTTCCTCACCGCCTATTACGGCAGCGACCAGGACACGCCGCTGGGCGAGCCCATGCACACCGTCACCACCAAGCCCCGCTTCGGCCTGGTGACTGTGGCCGGCCAGCAGTACACCATTGCCGACATCGGCATGCGCATGCTGCAGCCGCGCGAGCTGTACACCGCCCAGGGCTTCCCGGCCACCTACATCATCGACCGCGGCGCCGATGGCCGCGTGCTGCCGAAGGACGCGCAGGTGCGCATGTGCGGCAACAGCGTGTGCCCGCCACTGGCCCAGGCCATCGTGGCCGTGAACTACAGCGAGCGCCAGGCGCTGAGGGCCGCAGCATGATCGTAACCCGCGACCAACGCCGCGCCCTGGCGCGCGAGAACGCCAAGCGGCCCACTACCCTGGTGGAGATACCGCGCAGCGAATGGCCCAACCCCGGCGCACCCCAGCTGCGCGTGCTGCGCTCACGCGACTACCTGGTGCAGGTGTTCGGCGCCCCGCAGCCCGCCGTCGCCCGGCTGTCCATCTGCCGCACCGAGCACGATGGTCGGCGCTGGCTGGACGGTATCCCCTGGGACGACCTGCAGCGCCTGAAGGCCGAGGCCGGCTTCGCCCACCTGGATGCCGTCGAGATCTACCCGCGCGCCTGCGACGTCGTCAACGTGGCCAACATGCGCCACCTGTGGGTGATGCATGCGCCGCTGTCATTTGCCTGGAGGCGCGCCGGATGACCCAGCTCGCCCTGCCCCTGCAGCCCCGGCGTACACCCGCGCGCCAGCTGCCCGCCATCGACCGGCTGCGCGCCGTGCTGACCCGCCAGGGCATCGACTGGCGTTACCGCGCGCTGAAGGGCAGCGTGCTGCTGCGGCCGCTGCTGGGTCCGGTTTTCGGCTGGCAGCTGATGTGCGGCCGGTACTGCTGCAACGCCGACTTCGAGCGGCTGGATGGCTATCGAGACCGGCCTCCCCTCTCGCCAGAAGAACGCCGCGACATGCTCCCTTACTGGGCCGAGCGCCGCGCGCAGGTCAACGAGTTGTGGGGCCCACCATGAGCCGGCGAGCGACGAAACGAGCCCCAAACTCATTGCCGACCTGCTGCGCCGCCGCGGCAAGAGCGTCAGCGCCAGCCTGACCAAGACCCACCGAGGATGCCTATGACCGCCACCACCTACCCCGCCGGCTCTCTGGTACGCGCCGCCGAGATCTGCCGCGACCCCAAGACCGGCCGGCCCGGCCTGCTGCCGATCAACCGCTCGACTTGGTACAAGTGGCTGAAGGATGGCCGTGTGCCGCCGGGCCGGCAGCTGGGGCCCAACACCGTGGCCTGGCCGATTGAGGTGGTGCGGGCGCTGGGGTGTGAGCCAGGCAACGTAAAGCTAAGCGGGTGACGGCGGAAGGACGCCAGGCCCGCGAGGCGGAAGATTTATGGAGAGCTTCGCGGGCCTGGTGGCCTGCCGACGGCGCTCCGCTTTAGCGAAATGTTAGGCCCCAACCGTGGCAAATAGGCCTGATGGCCGGAAAGGAACCCCGATGAAGACCAAATACCCGCAGTACCGCGTGACGCAGTGGATCGACACCAGCGAAGAAGCGATGAACAAACCGATGGCGACCATCATCTACGGCGTGCAGACCATGCGTGAGAAAGGCGGAATGTGGATGCACTGCATGACCAGCGCGGGCCCGATGCACTACGAAACGCCCGACAAGGCGAGCTCCGCCATAGCGACCCTGCGTGCAGCAGAGGCAGCGGCTGTTGGGGCCTAACGTTGGAGGTGAGGCGCATGCCCACGAGCAAGACTGAGCAGGAAGCCAACGCCACGCCGGGGCATGTCGCCTCGACCGACGGGTTAGGCCCCAACGTGCCGGAGCGCAGGGAATGTGACGCGCCGATATGCCCGTGGTGCGACCGGCAAGGCTGGAACACATGCGGCAGCCACTACGACACCTACACATGCGAGGCGCGCTATGACCTTCGATGAATGGTGGGACACCACCAAAACTGAATCCACGCCAGAAACCTACAAGGGCTGGGAGAACTCTTGCCGGCAAGCCTGGGCGGTTGCTGCTCTTGCAGAGCAAAGACGCTGGGAGAGGGCTTTGCGCTTGACGTGGCAGATGGTGGACCCGCTCAAGCCTGCCGGAGCACCCGGCAGTTACGCGCGGGGCCAAGACAGCGGCATTGTTGCCGCACTGACCACGTTGAGAGAGAACCTTGGGGCCTAACGTAATTTCTACGACACCAGATTGACCCCCAATGTCGTGTATCCATGGAGACCACCATGCCCACACCCCATACGACAGCACGCAGCGCTCCGGTTATCACGACAGCCCCCGCCGAGATACACGACACGGCCCGGCCGATCTCTGCCGCACTGAACTTGTGGGACCGCATCGCCGTCGCCTGCCGCACCCGGCACTTCAGCCTCAGCACCGAGCGCACCTATGTGCACTGGGCCAAACGGCTGGTGCTGTGGCACGGCAAGCGGCACCCCAGCAAGCTGGGGCCCGATGAAGTGCAGACGTTTCTCAACCATTTGGCCGTCGACAAGCGCTGCGCGCCCAGCACCTGCAAGCAGGCACTGTCGGCGCTGATCTTCCTGTACCGGCAGGTGCTGGGCCAGGATCTGCCGTGGCTTGACGACCTGGCCCGGCCGCAGGGCAAGACCCGCCTGCCGGCGGTGCTGAGCGTGCGCGAGGTGCAGGCCGTGCTGGGACACACCAGCGGCACGCCCGGCCTGATCCTTGCGCTGCTGTACGGCACAGGCATGCGCATGATGGAGGCGCTGCGCCTGCGGGTGAAGGATCTGGACCTTGAGCGCCGCACCATCACCATCCGCGACGGCAAGGGTGGCAAAGACCGCACGACGATGGTGCCCGACGCGCTGGTGCAGCAACTGTGCGCCCAGCTGGTCGAGCGCCGTGCGCTGCACGATGTCGACCTGGCCCGCGGCATGGCCGACGTTGAGCTGCCGCATGCGCTGGGCGCCAAGCTGCCAGGCGCCGGCCGGCAGTGGGCCTGGCAGTTCGTGTTCTGCTCGCCCGACTATGCCACCTGTCCACGCACCGGCGTCATCCGCCGGCACCACCTGCATGAGGCCAACGTGCAGCGCGCCATGCGCCGCGCGGTGCAGCTGTCGGCCATCCCCAAGCGCGCCACGGTGCACACGCTGCGGCACAGCTTTGCCACGCACCTGCTCGAATCGGGCTGCGACATCCGCACGGTGCAAGAGCTGCTGGGCCACAGCGACGTCAGCACGACCATGATCTACACCCACGTGGTGCAGCGCGGCGGCCGCGGCACGTTGAGCCCGCTGGACAGGCTGCCGGCCCCGCAGCGGGCCGCGGCAGGCGCCATCCTCACGCCCTGATCGGCACCACCTCGGCGCCAGCCGCCAGCCGGTCGATCCGGTCAGCCAGGAACTGCATGGCCCGCTTGCGCTCGGGCACCAGCTCCATGTGCGAGTAGGCCGCCACCGTCGAGTCGCCCTCGGCGTGTGACAGCAGCAGCTCCACCACGTCCCGACCGAAGCCGGCCTCGCGCAGCAGCGTGGCCGCCGTGCCCCGGGTACCGTGCGGGCTGAACTCGGGCACGCCGAAGTCCAGTCGCTTGAAGAAGTGGTTCAGCGTCACATCGGCCATCGGCACCCCGCGCCGGAAGATCGACGGCACCACGTAGACCCCGGCCGGGTCCTCACCCTCGCGCGGGCCCGTCAGCGGCGCCAGCTCGCGCAGCAGGGCCACGGCCTGGGTCGACAGGAACACGCGGTGCGGCTTCTTCATCTTCATCCGCGCACCGGGGATGTCCCACTGCCCGGCGTCTAGATCGAACTCTGACCACCGCGCCTTCAGCAACTCACCTTTGCGCACCATCGTCAGCATCAGCAGCTTGCTGGCGGTGATGGTGGTGAAGTGGGCCCCCTGGCCATCCAGCGCCCGCCAGAACGCTGCCAGCTCGCGCTCCACCAGGTGCCGGTGGTGCGTCTTGGGCGGCACGTGCACGGCGCCCTTCAGCGGCGCGGCCGGGTTCGTCTGGACCAGCAGCTTGCGGATGGCGAAGTTGTAGATCTGCTGGATGATCACGCGGACGCGGTCAGCGGTGGTCGGGTAGGCCAGCAGGCCCTCCAGGATCGGCAGGATATCGCCCGGGGCCACGGCGCCCAGCTCCATGGCCCCGACGCGCGGGTACACATGGGCATCGAGCCAGCGCACGATCTGCGCGCGGTAGCTGGGCGACCGGTAGAACAGCGTCTCGGCGATCCAGCGGCCGGCAAAGTCCTGGAAGCTCACTGCCGCGGCCTGGGCCGCCTTCACCTCCACTACCCTGGCCCGCTTGGCCTGCGCCGGGCTCTCGCCGCGGTCGACCATCGCGCGCAGCTCTTCATGCCTGTCCCGCGCCGCCTTCAGGCCGAGCGCCGGGTAACTGCCCAGCGTGACTTTCTCGCGCTTGCCGGCCAGGTGGTATTTGTAGCGCCAGACCTTTGAGCCGCCCGGCAGTATCTCCACCAGCAGGCCGCCGCCATCGGTCAACGAATACGCTTTCGCCTGGGGCTTGGCGTTGTCGATGGCGATGGGTTTGAGCGAGTAATTGACGTGACGCATGCCAGGGGCCATGAAGTGACCATGGCCCCATTATGGCCCCGCACATGGCCCCGTTTTCGTCGGATGCAGCGCAACACGATCAGACAGCAGACAACAAAAAGCCCCGTTCCTTCATAGGTAACGGGGCCTTGAATCAGACGCCGGTAGATACCCGGCTAGCCTGTCACATGTGGTCGATCATGACCTGGCCGAAGCCCGAGCACGACACCTGGGTCGCGCCCTCCATCAGGCGGGCGAAGTCGTAGGT
>Ga0208398_100222_pt1 | contig 48011 bp, 67 predicted proteins | sample LakWasMe79_HOW10_2_FD_183905 | JGI IMG/M metagenome (GOLD analysis project Ga0208398, IMG submission 183905) | Freshwater sediment methanotrophic microbial communities from Lake Washington under simulated oxygen tension - Sediment Metagenome... | ecosystem: Environmental > Aquatic > Freshwater >...
AGCTCGGTCCAGGCGCTCAGGCGCAGCAGCGGGCCGCGGCCGGCCTGCGGGTCGGCCGGGTCGTGGATGCCCACCAGCGGCACGCTGGCCGCCAGCAGCTGCTGCCAGCCGTTGCCGGGCCTGGCCAGCGCGGCCAGCTGCACCCCGCGGATCAGCGCCAGGCTGCGCTCGAAGCAGTCGTCGATCAGCGCGTGCTTGGTGTCGTGGTGGTGGTAAAACGAGCCCTTGGTCAGGGCCAGCTCGGCGGCGATGCGCTCCACCGACGCACCACCCACGCCGTGGTCGTTGACCAACCGGGTGGCGGTGCGCAGGTAGGCCTCGCGCAGCTGCTCGGCCTCGCTGGCCGCCTCGGGCGCCACCGGCAGCGGCACCGCCGGCAGCGCCCAGGCCTGGCCCGGCGCTGCCAGGCCGTGCAGCAGGATGTCGACCATGCGGCGGCCGGCGCGGGGGTAGTCAGCCGGCTCATAGCGGCTGAGCCAGGACCGGCTCCACAGCACCTGGGCCAGCAGGCCGTGGGCGCGGGCGTTCAGCGCGCGGCGTGCGGCGCTGCCGGGTGGTGCCGGGCCGTCGCGCAGCAGCGCACGCAGCGCGCGGAACATGTCCACATAGGCCGCAAACACCGGCGCGGCCTGAGGCTGCGGCAGGGCCCGCATGTCGCCGAAGAAGATCAGCTCGGGCCGGCGCTGCAGGGCGATGTCGGCCATGCTGGCGACAAAACCCTGCACCAGGGCCGTCACCCGGCCGGCCAGATCGGGCGCGGTGGCCGCGGTGTCGATCAGCTCGCGCAGCGACTCGATGCTGCGCATCAGGCAGGCGCAGACCAGGTCTTCCTTCTTGCGGTAGTAGTAGGTCAGGCTGTTGGTGGCCAGGCCCACGCTGGCCGCCACCTCGGCCAGCGTGCCGGCCTTGATGCCACGCCGGTTGAACAGCCGCGCCGCACCGTCGAGCAGGGTCTCCCGCTTCTCGGTGAAGCGCAGCGTGGTGCGGGGGGCCGCATCGGCCGGAGCGCTCATCCCTTGGGCGCCAGCCGGTCCAGCAGTTCGGCAAAGGCCAGCGGCTGGTCGACCATCACATGGTGGTCGGCGTCAGGCACCTCGGCCAGCACCGTGCCCGGCGGGGCAAAGCCCAGCATCTGCTGCTGCATCTCACGCGTCAGCAGGCGCGAGCGGCTGCCACGCACCAGGGTCACCGGGCAACGGGCGCGCTTGAGGTGGCCATAGGGCCGGCCGAACTCGAAATGGCGGAACAGAAAGGGGTCAAAACGCCAGACCCAGCCCGGCTGGCCGTCCGGCCCGGCCACCGGCTTGAGGCCACGCCGCGCGATGACATCGGCGATATAGGGATGGGCGCAGCCCTGCGGTGGCAGGAAGCGGAAGCGCACCAGTGCCTCGGCCAGGCTGGCATAGACCTTGGACGAGCGCAGGCCCTCGCTGCGGTGGCGGCGTGCGTCGGCCCGGCCGGGCGGCCGCGCCGGGGTGTCAACGATGATGGCCCGGGCCAGGCGTGCACCATGGCGCTCGGCCGCGTTCATCAGCGGAAAGCCGCCGAAGGAATGGCCGGCCACGGTGGGCCGCACCGCGGCGTCGTACAGGCCGGTGGCCTCGGCCACGGCGAGGATCTCGTCGGCCCACTGGGCCACGCTGTACTGGGTGCGCCAGCCCGAGCCGCCCATGCCGGAAAAGCTCATCGCCACCACCCGGCGGCCGGTCTTGAGCAGCGGCGCGATGAAGCTGTACCAGTCGGCATGGGCGCCGTTGCCATGCAGCAGCAGCAGGCCAGGGTCACCGCGGCGGCCCCAGGCCAGGGCCTCGATGGGCGCGCCCTGCACCTTGACCTCCAGGCGCTCGGGGGCGTCGGCCAGGGCCGCGCTGAACCAGTCGGGGGCCGGCGGCGGCTCACCGCCGAAGGGCGCCAGCGGCGGCGGGAAATGCGGGGGATGGGCGCGGTGGCTCATGCGGGCGCTTCGGGCTCAGCGGCGCGCGGCCAGGGCCTGCGTCACCTCGTTGCTGCCCTGCGCGGCGCCGCTGGCCGGCACCTGCTCACCGCTGCGGTCGCTGACCTGGGCCCAGGCGGCGGCCAGTTGCTCCGGTGTGTCGTGCGCCAGGCCCAGGTGCAGGCCTTTGGTCAGCGTGATGTGTGCGGCCTCGAAGGTGCCGGCGCCAGCACAGGCGATGGCGCGGGTCGGCGCGTCGCTGCTGGTCAGCCACAGCATTGCCGGCACCACCGCCTCAGGCTGGAGCGCGGCCAGCACCTCGGGTGGCATCAGGCCCTCGGTCATGCGGGTGGCGGCGGTGGGCGCCAGGCAGTTGACACGGATGCCGCTCTTGGCACCCTCGATGGACAGGGTCTGCATCAGCCCGACCAGGGCCATCTTGGCGGCGCCGTAGTTGGCCTGGCCGAAATTGCCGTACAGGCCGGACGACGAGGTGGTCATCACGATGCGGCCGTACTGCTGGGCCTGCATGATCGGCCACACCGCCTGGGTACAGTGCACCGCGCCCATCAGGTGCACGTCGATGACCAGGCGGAAGTCGTCCAGCGGCATCTTGGCAAAGCTCTTGTCGCGCAGGATGCCGGCGTTGTTGACCAGGATGTCGATGCGGCCCCAGGCGTCCATGGCCTGGGCCACCATCGCCGCCACGGCCACCGGGTCGGTCACCGAGGCCCCGTTGGCGATGGCCTGGCCGCCCGCGGCGATGATCTCGTCCACCACCGCCTGCGCGGCGCTGGGCGAGCCACCCTGGCCGCTGGTGGTGCCGCCCAGGTCGTTGACCAGCACCCGGGCGCCCCGCGCGGCCAGCGCCAGCGCATGGGCGCGGCCCAGGCCGCCGCCGGCACCGGTCACGACGGCGACACGACCAGTGAAGTCGATTTTCATGATTTGGAGGTTTCGGTATGGCAAAGACCAGGGTTATACCGTAAGTACCAATGGCGGGTTTGGCCCCGGCTTGGAAAGATCGGCATGTCCATTCACCCGCCGGAACCCTCCCATGAACTTGTTCGACCTGAAAGGCCAGGTGGCCATCGTCACCGGCTCGTCCCGCGGCATCGGCCGTGCCATCGCCGAGCGCCTGGCCGAGCATGGCGCCAAGGTGGTGATCTCCTCCCGCAAACAGGATGCCTGCGACGCCGTGGCCGACGCCATCAACGCCAAACACGGCGCCGGCACCGCGATGGCGATCGCCGCCAGCATCTCGCACAAGGACGCGCTGCAGGCCATGGTCGACAAGACCCTGGCCACCTGGGGCCGCATCGACACCCTGGTGTGCAATGCCGCCAGCAACCCCTACTACGGGCCGATGGCCGGCATCGCCGACGAGCAGTTCCGCAAGATCCTGGACAACAACATCGTTGCCAACAACTGGCTGGTGACGATGGTGTCCCCGCAGATGCGGGCGCGGCGCGACGGCTCGATCATCATCGTCTCGTCGATCGGCGGCCTGCGCGGCTCGCCCATCATCGGCGCCTACTGCATCAGCAAGGCCGCCGACATGCAGCTGGCGCGCAATCTGGCGGTGGAACTGGGCCCGGACAATGTGCGGGTGAACTGCATCGCCCCGGGGCTGATCAAGACCGACTTCGCCAAGGCGCTGTGGGACAACCCCGACGCCCTGGCCGCGCGCAATGCCGAGACCCCGCTGCGCCGCATCGGCGACCCCGACGAGATCGCCGGCGCCGCGGTCTACCTGGCCGCCCCGGCCAGCCGCTTCATGACCGGGCAGTCGCTGGTGATCGACGGCGGTGTGACGATCTGAGTGGCCGGCGTGCCGGGGCGGGCGGTTCATGCCCGTTTTCGGCGCGTTGCTGCCTTTGTTGTGTTGGCTTGAGCAGACCTTCGTAGGTCTTGAGTCGTGCGCTTGGCCGAGGCCACCGGGTAACCGGCTGCCTCCATGTCCTCCGGCTTCAGCCGGGGCGGCTGAAGCCTCCCCCTTTACTTACGGCATCCGGTCACCCGGCGCCCTCGGCCCCTCCACCATCACCGCCTGCGCAGGTTTTGGACCTGGGCATGCCGCGGTGATGGCACAAGCGGCGGGGTGGGTTGGTGTGAAGAACCAGTTGGTCTGGGGTGAAGGCGGGAAGGGACGGGATGGGCCGGGAATGGCTGGGATGGCCCAAAGAATCAACGACTTAGGGTAATCGGCCCCCAGAGTCCGCGCTCCACTTTGGCGCCACTTGGTCTGCGGGATGGCTAGCTGCGGCCGGCGGATGGTTTGCCAGGGCTGCAAACCGCCTTCACACCTGGGAAGAAGCCCCCGGACTCGACCCCGAACCCCCGAACTGTCGCGCGCCGGAAGTGTTGCGGAAGTGGAGCGCCGAAGTGTCGCGCCGCCCCCCGCCCCCGCTACCCCGCCCCTCCTATGAGGACCGCGCCCGACACCCGACCAGCCCGAAAACCGAACTGGCGCACCGAAGTGACGCGCCACGCAACAGTTCCAGCCCGGAAATCGGCCCTCCAGATCGCGCCAGGATCAACGATCGCCACCCGCCCGGCACCCTGGCCCAACCCGGCCCGCTGCGGCGCTCCTGGGGCCCGTATTCCGGCCGACGATCAGGACCAGTTCCTGATGATCAGCTCGCCGGTCGGTTTGCGCTTCGCGGTCTCGGCCGCCACCGTGTAGGTGATCGCCACCCGCTGCATCGTCAGCCCGGCAAAGGCCTCCCGCATCTCGGGCACGTCGTTCACCGTCACCACCGCCCGGCCCTTGATGCTGCGCATCAGCTCAGCCATCCGGGCGTACTGCGGCAGCCCGAAGTCCACCCCGTAGCCCTCGGTCCCCCAGTACGGCGGGTCCATGAAGAACAGGCTGTGCGCCCGGTCGTACTTGGCCACGCAGGCATCCCACGGCTGGTGCTCCACGAACACCCCGTTCAGCCGCAGGTGTACCTCGCTCAGGTCCTCCTCGATACGCAGCAGGTTCAGCCTGGCCGGCGTGGTGGTGGCCGTGCCGAAGGTGCGGCCCTGCACCTTGCCGCCGAAGCCCAGCTTCTGCAGGTAGAAGAACCGGGCGGCGCGCTGGATGTCGGTCAGCGTCTCGGGTGACGACAGCTTCGCCCACTCGTAGAGCTGCCGGCTCGACAACGCCCACTTGAACTGGCGCACGAACTCTTCGAGGTGGTGCTGCACCACCCGGTACAGGTTGACCAGGTCACCATTGATGTCGTTGAGCACCTCGACCTTGGTACGGTGCTCTCTGAAAAAGAACAGGGCCGCTGCGCCACAGAAGGGCTCGACGTAGCAGCTGTGCTCGCGGTCGGCGAGCAAGGGAAGGATCTTGTCTGCCAGGCGGCGTTTGCCACCTATCCAGGGGATCATGGGTTGGGCCATTGCGGACTCGCTTCGTTGATACTTGCCCCGCCTCCCGGGAGGTGTCAGGGCCTTGGCTGAGTCGCAGGCTTGCTCTGCGGTGAGGTGACCGGCGGGGGTGTTGACGCACCCCCATCGGTCGCCCTGTTCTACGGTTCAGGCGGCGGCATCCTCCTGGTGCTTACTGTTCGCGCTCATGCCCCCCACCGCGCCTGCAGGAATCGCTCGATCACACCGATCAACTCCACACGGTCTGCCGCGCTCGCACCCAGGAACGGCCGCGCCGGCATCGTCACCTGGCGCCGCAGCAGGTACTGCGTCACGCCCTTGCCGTCGACCAGGATGAACTGGCCTTTCAGCGTCTGCGCCACGTGCAGACCGGCCATGTTGCGCGGGCTGCCAGCGGCGCGTGCCGCCGGCGTCACCGGGATGCTCAGGAACGGGCCGCTCTTGGCCCGGATCACGCCGCCGAACTGGTGGATCGCCGCATAGGCCACGTTGGTGCCCACCGCCACGCTGCTGTTGGTGGCCTCGAAGGTCACGCTGTTGCGCAGCCGGCGCGTCAGGCTCAGCGTCTGTCCGCCTTCATGCTTTGCGCGGAAGCTCTTCTCCCACTGCTGGCCGTCCGGCCCGATGGTGCTGCGGAATCGCAGCTGCGTGGCCGTCTTCAGCACCCGACCCATGCCCTGCATCGCCGGCAGCATGCTGCCGCCCAACGGCAGGCCCAGCCGCAGCCGCTCCAGCGCCGTGCGCACCCCCGAGTCCTCGATCTTGATGCTCGCGTCACCGGCCATCGCGGAACTCCTGTTGCTTGGCCGCCAGCTGCTCGCGCAGCAGCTCCACCCGGCTCGATCCCGGCGCATAGGCCCAGCCCGCCCCAACGCCCTTGGGCACCTGCTCCACCTCGCCGGTGCGCGGGTTCACCCAGTCGCGCATCTGCACCGGCGGCGCCGTGTCCGGGCCGTCCTTGCCCACCTGGTCGGCGCTCAGCTGGATCACACCGCAGCGGCAGCCCCAGTCGTTGGGCGGGTAGTGCGTCTGCCACCACGGGTCATCCGCCCGCAGCACCAGGCCATCCCACGCCGCATGCTCGGGCCGCGTCTGGGCGTCGTTGACCGCGTCGTACATCAGGAACGGCGCGTCCTTCTCGGTCTGCTGGATCTGGGTCCAATGCCCCGCCGCATAGGCCGTCTGCATATTGGTCTCGAAGATCACCCGCAGCCGGCGCGGGCTACCCAGCTGCACCAGGCTCGTCTCGCCCGTGGCCGGGTCGGTCATCTCCGCCCGGCCCCACCAGCCGGCCTCCACCAGGCGCGGCTTCAGCGCCTCGCGGAACTGGTCCAGCGTCTGCCCGTCGCTGATCGCCTTGTCCACCGCTGCGCGCACGTCCTTCAGCAGGTCCACCTGCATCATCTTGGCCACCGTGAAGGCCTCGTCGTGCTGGTACTGCCACACGTCCTGCCAGGCGAAGCTGGTCGCGTAGCCCTTGCCCTTGAAGAACTCCAGGGCCTTGCGCGGGGCGAGGTCAAAGCGGGCTTCAGCGGGCACGGTGCATCGCCTCGTCGACCGCTTCCAGCGTGAAGGGCTGCAGCCGGCAGTCGGCACGCAGCATCAGCGGGTGCGCCGGATAGCCACTGCGCGTGATCTGCAGGCACCACGGCGTGTACCCGTTCCGCCACAGCATCGGCATCACATCCTGCACTCGGCGCTCAACCCGAAGGTGTGACGCGTGTGCACCCCATGCCACGCAGACCTTGTGGGACCAGCGCACGGCGGACTCGATCACCGCATCGTTCTGCGGTCCCACCGGGCAGCCGACCCTTTTCAGGTCGGCCGGATACGTGGTACGGAAGGCGAACAGGTTCACAACTTGCATCGCTTCGTAGGCATGTGCCTTGGCAAATGCGATGCAACGCCGGATCGTCGGATCGTCCACGTCGGCGTCTGCCGTGCTCGGGTTGAGCATCACGAACAGCAGCGGCCTGGTGCCGCCGTCTCCAGCCCAGCGGCGCGACAGCAGGTAGCGGAACTGGCCGCATTCGCTGATCAAGGCACCCCTCTTCATGGCATGCAGCTGTGCAATCATTTAGAAACTACCACTGCTGGAGCACACCTTGAATGAAGAGCACAAAGCCAACTCCCCATCTTCCAAAGTTGAACCTGAAATCTGGGCAGACCAAGTGGCCAAAAATGGACGGTGGTTTTGGCGCATCAGCGTCAACGGGATTTATCGCGAAGACCAAGACGGCAGCCCGACAAAGGCGATGGCACTCGCACGTGGAACAGAAGAAGCCAAGAAGCTGGCTTCAGGTGCCTGACGCGGAACTGAGCCGCTCGCGCAACGCATAGCCCATCAGCGGCCAGATCTTCTGCACCGCGTTGGCGCGTGCGATCTTGCGGCCGATCTCGGCATCGAAGTTCTCGGGCGACACACAGGCCGACTCGCCGGTGACGGTGAAGCCGTTCTTGAGCACCAGCACGCAAATCGTCAGCAGGTTCAGCGGGATGCTGGCTTGCTCCGTTTCGGTGGTCGGTTTGAACATCGTTTGAGTGCCATCCACACCCAGGCAATCCGCCGGGGTGAAGTAATGCTCAAGCACGATGTTCGCCTCGACGTCCTCCGGCAACACACGCGCCGCCGTCTTGCCCTTGGCCTGGATCTCGGCCTCGATCTGTTCATCGTTCATCGGTCACCCCTTGAAGGCTTGCTTGATCCGGGACAGCAGCCCCGGCTTCTTCGGCGCCAGCCCACGCCCCATCACATTGGCTGCGAAGGTGGCTTGCGCAATGCGCTGCACCACCTCCGGGTCAGGCTTCGCATCCAGCAGCGTGGCCAGCCGCTCGCGGAACTGCACCAGGTCGCCGCCACTGGCCTCGGCCAGCGCCAGCACGTCCTCCACCGGCTTGCGCACCAGGGCCTGCCACTCACCGGCCAGCACATCGGCGCCGGCCGTGATCGCGTCCTGCCGCGCCTTCGTGAAGGCCCGCTGCTGCCCCGCCTTGCCCAGCGGCGCACCGTCGGCAAAGCGCACGGTGTCGGTCTGCGGGTCAGCTGGGTCATCAGCCGTGTTGCCCTGCGTGTCGACCGGCAGTGCAGCGTCCTGCGGCTGTGGCACTGGCAGGCCGGCAGCTGGCGGCGCGGCCGGCGGCGCCTTGCGCGTCCAGCCCTCGCCGTAGGTCTCCAGCATGTAGGCGTCGGTCGGCTCCCAGCCCAGCTCGCCCAGCGTCTTGTCCCGCGTGGCGCGCGCCGCCAGGTCTTCGGGCACCTCGAAGTCGTGCTCCACCTTGGGCAGGCCGGCGCCCGGCATGTTGAACTCGACGATCCAGCGCACCAGCGTGTCGTTCAGCGTCTCGTCCAGCTCGTCGCCATCGTCCTTGGCCACCTCCAGCCGCACGTCGTTCTGCACGCTGGCCTGGTTGCTGCCCAGGCCGCTGCTGGCGGCCGTGGTGCTCATGGTCTCGCCCAGCACCGCCTTGCTCATCTGCTCGTCCATGTACCGGACCAGCTTCTCGTAGGTGTCCACGCTGCCGCTGCGGCTGGCTTCGAGCAGCTCGATCACCATGCCCTCGGGCACGATCACGCCCGCGTCCTGGGCAATCTTTCCCAGCGCCTGCAGCAACTTGGCCTGCTCCGGCTTGCCCGAGCCGGCCGGGTACTTGCCCACCGCCGTCGGGCTGCCGAACTTGTCGGCAAAGGTCAGCCAAAAGGTGATCGTGTTGCGCTTGAAGAACACCGGCCAGAACAACATGCCGCCCACGCCGCTGCCGTAGGGGCTGTCATCGTCCGCGCCGCGCCGGTGCACCACGAACTTGCGCGCGGGCATGGCCTCGCCCTGCAGCATGTGCTCCCTGGTCAGCAGCCGCAGCTCGTCGTCCAGGCCGAACACGAAGCGCCGCGGGTCACGGGCGATCAGCCGCGCCGGCAGCACCAGCCCATCGCGGATCTCCCACATCACCTCGCTGACCGCAAAACCCTTCAGCGTTGCCTCCAGCAGCCGCTTGCACACGTGGTTGAAGCGCAGGTGCTTCAGCGCCATCTCCACCAGCTCGGCCGCCTTCTTGTCCACCCGCTTGTCGCTGGCCGGCTCCACCGACCAGGCGCGCGAGGTCACCGCCAGCTTGCGCTTGGCCAGCACCGCACCGGCATGGCTGTCGCGCTTGAGCTCCTCGTAGATCTTCAGGCCCTTGGCGCCGCCGCGGGCCTTGAGCGTCTCGTCCTCGTTGAACTGCACACCGCCATAGAACACCCGGTGGATGTCCCGCGTGATGCTGGCGATCTCTTGCTGGATGGGCTGGCCGTGCTGGTCCAGGATGTCGGCCATGTCAGGCTCCGATGTAGTCGCTCAGGTCGCTGCTGATGCGCTCGACGCCCAGCGCCTCGAACTCGATGGGCGACACCTCCGCCCGGCTCGCCGCATAGGCCAACAGCAGGGCCACGCCGGCATCGCCGTGGCGCTTGGCACCGTCGGCGCCGGTGGTGCGGCGGTCGGGGATGCGCGGCACACCCTTCATCACCTCGAACGCGCGCAGGTCGTTCAATGTGTCCGCGTCGCGCGGCAGCTCGATGGTGGCGTCTTCGAACGCCGCCTTGAACGGCGCCGTGTTGTCCCGGTACCAGCCCTCGCTGAGCATCACCTGCTCGATGCGCGCGCTGCCATAGCGCTGCATCGCCACCTCGGCCAGGTACTGGCCATTGCCCCGCGCGTCGAACTTGCCGTGCATGAAGCGCGGCAGCCGGTCCAGCAGGTAGAAGGCGATCTGCTCCTGCTGCTTGAAGGGCACGTTGCGCAGCTCCACCGTGAACGGGATCTTGCGCATCAGCTGCTGCGTCACCTGCACCGGCACGTTCACCGTCAGGTCGCCGCTGCGGCCGAAGTCGCTGCCGAAGTAGCTCTGCAGCCGTGGGTCCAGCTTGGCCAACTCGGGCGCCAGGTGCTCGTCGATCCAGTCCTGGCAGTCGGCCCTGCGGATGTGCTCGGGCAGCGTCTCGAAGCCCGGCTTGCATTCCCAGCGCAGCACCGCCGCCGCCACCATGCGGCTCTCGATCAGCGTGCGGCTCAGCCAGGCGCCGCCGCTGTTGGCCGGGATGCAGTCCAGCTCCTCGGCCGCGCCGGCGCCGTAGAAGCTGTACACCCCATCCACCCAGTCCAGCTCGTCGGCTGGCGACCACGGCTTGTCCAGCCGCAGGCACACCCGCTTGAACAGGCCTTCAGCCACCGCCTGGCGGAACGGGATGTGGTGCAGCGTGCCGGCCCGCTTGCCGGCGGCGATGTCGGTCTTCAGCTCATTGAACGGGTTTTCGGTGCCGTTGTGCGTGCTGATCACGCGCACCTTGCCGCCCCAGATCAGCATGGCCATCGCTGCCTTCAGCAGCTCGCTCAGCTTCTCGTGGAAGGCTGCCTCGTCGATGACGATGATCCCCTGCCGGCCGCGCAGGTTGCTGGGCCGGCTGCTCAGCGCCACCACCCGGAAGCCCGAGCCCGGGAACCGGATGGTGAAGGTCTTGATGTGCTTGTCTTCCTCGTCCTCGTCCCAGAACCCCTGTTCGATCTCATCCGCCGCACGGTTGAAGGCCTTGGCCCACATCGCGCACGCCTGGATGTACTCGATGGTCATGTCCTGGTTGTAGGCGATGTAGTAGACGTTCTGCCCACCCGCCTGGCGGCTGCTGCTGGCCGTCAGCACATCGTCGGCCGCCTCGGCCCAGGTCAGGCCGGTCCGGCGGCTCTTCTCGGCCATCTTGAACGGGCTCGGGTCGGCGATCCACCGCTGCTGGTACGGCAGCAGCACGGCCGGCGCATCAACGCCGGCCGTGTTGGGCAGGTCGACGGCCAGGTCGCTCATGCGCGCGGCGGCCAGTAGGCGGCGATCGCACCCGAATTGCCGAAGCACGCCGCCCGCGCCTGCTCGACATCGTCGTACAGCATCACGCTGCCGCGGTTCACCGGCGGCGCACAGTCGGGGAAGATCGTCAGGTTCACGCCCACCGGGCCATCGGCCGTGCTGCGGTCGCTCCACGCCCGGGTGATCACGGCGGGCTGCTCGGTGGTGCCGTTGCTACTGAAGTTGTGCACGATCACCGTGCGCCCGATGGTTGCCTTCAAGGCCTTCTCCTACTGGGCGATGCCCAGGATGGCGCGGCGAATCTCCGCCGCCGAGTCTTGCGACAGCCCGCCGGTGCGGGCCAGCTTGTCCACCGATTCGGCCGCGGCCTTGGCGCGCTCGGCCACGTCACGCATGAACTGCTGCTGCGCAATGCTGGCGCGCACCAGCGGCGCCATCGCCTTGGCGATCTTGGCGATGTCCACGCTCTCGGGGTCGATCTCGTCCATGTCGCGCAGCAGGCCGAACAGGCGCTGCTGCAGCATCTGCATCGTGGCGCGCGCCATTGCATCGCTGTCGTCGGGCGCAGCCGCCACCAGGGCCCGGGCCTCCTCGGTGCTGCGGCGCAGGTCGGCCAGGCGCTGCTCCATCGCGCTGCCGTAGCGGTGGATGCTGCTCTTGCTCACCTCGTAGCCCTGCTGGCGCAGCCAGGCCTCCAGCTCCACATAGCCGCTGAAGCCGCCGCGGATCAGCCGCTCATCCAGCGCGCTGCGCGTGCCCTCGGGCAGGTCCAGGATCTTGCTGCGCTCGCCCATGCCGTCAGCCCACCATCACCTTGGGCCGCGCAATGCCCGGCTCGCAGTCGATCGTGTACTCCACCAGGTCGACGCCCAGGCGGTTCAGCTCGCAGTGCCAGCGGTGGCCGTCCGGTGCCTTCTCGATCTCGATCAGCTTGCGGTCGCCCAGGTAGTCCAGCTCGCGGCGGATCTCCTGCTCGGTCGCGTCCGGGTAGTTGGCCTGGATCACGCTCAGCAGCACCGTCGTGGGCGCGCCGGCCGGCCGGCTGACGTTCAGCGCCACCAGCAGATACCAGCGGATCTGTTCGCGCCGCAGCCGCTGCATGGTGAGGATCACTTCGGTGGTCATGGTGCGTCCCGGTGGGTGGGTTGGTTGGCCTTCAGGGCCTGGGCGTAGGCATCACGCACCGCCTGCTGCATCAGCAGCGTGGCGTGATCGATCTTGGTCATGATGGTTGCGATGGTCTGGGTGTAGTCCTCGCGTCGCACGTAGTCGCGCGGCAGCTCGGCCTTCAGCCCCATCAGGTCGCGCTCGATGCGGCGCATGTCTTCGCTCTGGCTTTTGATCAGGTCGCTCTGCGCCTTGATCAGGTCGCTGATCGCGCCGAACTTCTCGCCGATGGACCGTTGGCTGGCCGCGATCAGCATCTGCGCCAGCCCCCAGAAGGCACCCACCACGGTGATCAGCAGCGTGATCAGGTGCCACAGTTCCAGCTCGATCTTCATTTGCCGTATCCCCTCTCCAGGCGGGCCTGGCAGTCCACACACAGGCGCACGCCCGGCAGCAGCCGGCGGCGGTCATCGGGGATAGGCTCGCCGCAATGGGAGCCCTCGCATTCGCTGGCGCTCAGCACGCGCCACTGCGCAGCGTCGGCCATGCGGCCCACCTGTACGGCCGCCTTCAGGCGCTGCGCTTCGAGGGCCTGTCGCAGCAGCATCTCGGCGCGCTCCTGGCCACGGTCGAAGATGTCCGTCATGCGCCCGGCCCGCCTGGGTCGGCCGCACTGCGCTGTGCCAGCAATGCCGACTTCTCGGCGCTGCCCCGGCTGCTGCCGAACTCGTACTGGAAGGCATCACGCACGCAGGTGCCGAAGATGCCGGCGATCGTGCTCACGATGCCCACCACTTCGCCCGGCACGTCCTTGCGGTACAGGGCCAGCACCGCCAGGCAGGCGATCAGGCCCAACACGGCGCCGATCACCAGCACATTGGCCCGCGTGTCGCTGTGCGGCGCCATGCTCAGCCTCGGCCCGCGCGGCGAGCGCGCAGCTGGTTGCGGCGCTTGCGCGCCATGCGCTGGCCCTGGCGCACCGTGTAGCCCGGCCGCGGGTGGCGCCACCAGACTTGGCCGTGGTAGCCGCCGCTGATCGCCTGCGCTGCCGCCGCGACGCCGCTCAGGCCAGCCAGCCCGCGGACTGCCTTGGTGTGCTGGGTGCTGTCGCGCACCGTGGTCACGTCCCGGTCGGCGACGGTGGTGATCGGCATCGCACCCAACCCCAGGGTCAGGGCGGCGGCTGCGAGAACGTGGCTTCGGGTGCGCTGCATGCTGGCATGGTGGCCAGCCGTGGGCGCGGCGTCATTTCGCGGGTGCGAAAACACAAAGGCCCACCGAGGTGGGCCCACTGTTGGGGGATGGCCCGCCGGTCAGTTGCGGTCCCAGGCCACCACCTTCTCGTTCATCACCACCAGGTGCAGCCGGCCGCTGCGGTAGACCGACGCCACACCGTCCTTGCGGTTGACCTGGCTCACCAGCACCACGTCGCCGACGCAGCTGCGCACGCGGCTCAGGTCCATGCCCACGGTCGGCCGCGCATAGTCGCTGCCGCACACCTTGCGGCGCACCTTGTCCTGGCGCAGCGCCTCGCGCTCGTCCGCCGCTGCCTGGGCGTTGATCTTGTCGGTCTGAACCTTGCGCTGCGTGTCCCAGTAGCGGTCGGCCTCGATGGTGGCCGATGCGGCGCTCGATGTCGCCGCCGCTGCGGCCCGCTGCTGCGCCTGCAGCTCGGCCTCGGAACGCATGGCCCGGTCGGTGGCCGCCTGGCCGCGCGCCTGGTCGGCGGCATCGCGCTCGGCCGCCCGCCGCAGGCCATCGCACACCGCGGGCTTAATCTCCGACCCATTGGCCCAGCGGCAGGCGGCCAGGTCTTCGCCCTTGGCCGCCGACAGCAGGGGCAACAGGGCGAGCAGCGAGCAGGCGGCGATTCGGGTCAGCATGGTGGCGGTCTCCAGGGCCGAAGTCTATCGGGGTGCACAGCGCGGGAATCACCCCGGCTGTTGATGCGCGAGATCGCCGAACAGGTCAGGCTGCTGTCGCAGGCGGATCTCGTGGCGCGCCACCTGCAGCACCCGGTAGATCTGGCTCAGGCTCATGCCGTAGCGGCGCGCCAGGGCGATGTGGTTGCCGCCCGTGAAGGCCTCCCAGATCTCCCACATGCGCCGCCGTTGCCGCATCGTCATGCCCTTGGCGATGTAGATCGGCGTGCCGCCGAAGTTGGCCCGCACATGCTCGGTCACCGTCTCGGCGACCGCACCGGCCAGGTCGGTCTCGATGCCGATCGCGCGCAGCTCGCGCTCCATCACGTCGGCGATCTCGCGCAGCACCTCCGGGTATTCCGGGTCTGCATGGATGGGCACGCGGGCCGTGGCCTGCATGGACGACTTCAATTCTGAGGACATGACAAGGTTCCCTTGGACGTATCGATCGCACCAGTCGTGTCTGCGCCAACTTGGTGCGAAGGGTTGACAGTGCCGCAAGGTGCCGCCAACGGGCAACCCCCTGGGATAGGCGTGTCAGCTCTTACAGCCCGCGATCGCGGGATTGCCACCACCACCTGGTCGGCCAGCCGCCGGCGCAGCGCGGCCAGCGCGGCGCGCCGGTCCTGCGTCATCTCCGGCCGCGGCGCCGGCAGCTGGTCCAGCTGCGGCCGGGGCGGCAGGTGGTCCAGCAGCTGCTTCGGCGCCGGCCAGTGGTCGACCTGGCGCGACAGGCTGAAGAAGCCCGCCGTCAACCGGCTGCTGTCGAGCGCTTCGTCCCACGCCACCGGGCTGCGCCACAGCACCTCGATCCAGCCGGTGGTGGTCAGCGGGGCCACCTCGGCCGCCGGAAACCCGCGCAGGTTCAGGCTGTACAGCAGCTGCACACCCTCCACGATTGCGTTGTGAAACCAGGCCGGGATCGGGTTCATCGCTTCATGCCCTCCAGTGCCATCAGCGCGCCGCCCGCCTTGCTGCGTGCCACCACAGGGGTGACAGGCTGCATCTGTGCAGCGCCGTCCTGCACGGGCGCTGTCGTCACCACCCCACGCGCCGCAGCACTTTCAATGCAGCGCCTGAGGTAGTTGTGGTTGCCCAGCGGCTTCCATCCCGGCGCGGCGCGCTTGTCGTCCAGCGTGCGGGCCGCCTCGGCCAGGCCCACCACCAGCACGTCCACCGGCACCACATCCAGCGCCAGCACCTCGCGCATCAGGCGCAGGGCCCGGCCCCAGCCCAGCTGCTGCCTGGCCGGCCGGAAGTAGGCCAGGTAGTGCAGCAGCAGCCGGCTCAGCTCAGGCTGCATGCCGGCCAGCATCACCATCACCTCGCGGCCGGCTTCGTGCTGCAGCGCGGCCTCCAGCGGGAACGCGGCGTGGCACACGGGGCAGTTGAGCTGCATCACGCTGGCTCCTCGGAGTCGTCGTTCCGGTCCTTGTCCAGCTGCAGCGCCGTGCGGCTGATCAGCTTGCACTCCACGCGCAAGCGCTGGCCGTTGCGGTAGACATAGCCCAGCTTGCGGTCGTAGGCCTCGTCGGTGGTGATGGCCTTGGCCAGCAGCGGCAACATCTTGTAGGCCACCGCTGCAGGCAGCACCAGGTGCTCCATGCCGATCGTGATGGCGGCCAGGTCGCCCGCCGGTGCGGCAGGTCGGGTGTCGGTGTTGGCACGGCTCATTCGAGACCACCTTTCATGTCAGCCTGTGCTTGGCGACGGGATGCCGCCGCCAGCGCGGCAGCAGGGTCGCGCTTGATGCGGCGCGCCTGGTCGTACTCCAGCCCGGCCACGATGCGCCACAGCTGGTCGGCGTCGCAGAACTCCAGGCGGTCGACCTTGAACATGTGCCGCGCCATGCCGTGGGCATAGGCCCAGGGCCGGCCGGCGTCGGCCAGGTGCGCCTCGATCTTGTCCATCAGCGCCTGGCGGTCCAGCGCCGGCCGCCGCGGCTTTCCGGCGTGGTCGCCCGGCCGGCGGGCGCTGTCCTTGAAGCCGCTGGCCTTCAGGTGCGCCAGCACCCTGGCGCGGCCGGCGTGGTCCAGATCCTTGGCGCTCTTGACGCGGGCCTGGGCCCACAGCATGGCGCGGTAGGTGTCGTCGTCCAGGCCCAGCTGGACCTTGGCGATGTGGATCTGCGCCAGCGCGTTGTTGCGCGGCTGGGCGGGGCGTGCGGCGGGGCGGGTCATGCGGCGCTCCTTTGGCTGATCTGCCAGACCGACATGCAGGGCCCCAGGCCCTTGGCCGGCAGCTGGCGCGCGGCCAGCATGCCGACGGGCAGCGCCAGCGCGATGGTCAGCTTGTCGACCAGGCGGCCCACCGCCGTCTCGGCGCTGCTGGTGCTGCTGGCTCGCTGGCCGGCCACCGCCTGGGTGGTGTAGGCCCCGCCCTGGCCGTTCACCTTGATGTTGAGGGGGAATTGAAGGGGTTTCATTTCGCCATCTCGTAGTGTTCGCAGACGCCACCAGCGGCCACCTTGAAGCCGCCCACCTTGCAGTTGAAGACCTCGCGCTCGTTCCAGCTGCCGGTGTCCAGCAGCGTGTGGCCGCGGAACAGGCAGCCCTTGCAGTTGTCGCTGCGCTGCTGGGGGCCGGCATAGCCCATCAGCTGGCGGCGGCCCTCATTGCCCTTGACGGAAAACGCCGGCTCGGCCAGCTCCAGCCGGGCCTTGAGTTCATCTGCGCGGCTCATAGCTGGCCCGCCTTCCGCAGCAGCGCGATGTGCTGCATGTGCTCGGGCACGAAGCGCTTCGGGCACTTGGTGATCACCCAGCCGTCCAGCAGATCGCAGGCGTCCTTCAGCGCGCCCCGCATGGCGGTGATGCGCTCGGCCAGGTCCAGCGTGGCAGCGGTGCTGCGCGCCGGCAGGTCGGCCCAGGCCACCACCTTGTCATCGTCCAGCGGCTCGGCGCACACGTCGCGCCACTGCGGGCCATCGTGGTCCAGCGTGAGAAAGCCCTCGGCGCTGGTGCCATCGGCCAAGAACAGCAGCACGTTGGTCTCAGGGTCAGGCAGGCCCACGGTCACCGGGGTCAGGCTCAGCTGCACGGCCGCCGGCCAGGGGCTGCCGAGGGTGTTGTCCTGTTGCATGGCGCCCCCTCAGTCCGTGGTGCCAGCGCGCGCCGGCTCGGTGCCCAGGCCGCCGGCCGGCGGGAACAGCAGCAGCTCGCTCGCGGCGAAGTCCGTGTGGATCAGCTGCTCGCGGATGACGTTGGTGGTGCCGGCGCTGAACACCTGCGCATTGCCGGCGTCGTCCACCAGCACCAGCTCGCCGCTGTTCAGCACACCTGCGCGCAGCGGGGTGCGCGCCGCGGGCTTGCCAGCCAAGGCAGCCAAGCCGGCCCAGGCGGACGCCAGAAAGGCAGCGGCGGCGCTCATGCCACCACCGCCTCTTGCTCGAACGGCTCGATGGAGAAGTCCTCCAGACCCGTCACCACCTCGATACCGCTCACGCCGCCCAGCTTCTCGGCCTCGGCCAACAGCTCGGTGCGGTGGGCATCGTCGGCCGTGGCGCCCTTGGCGGCGCTGTGTGCGGCCAGGATGGCGTCCTTGTCCACCTCCTCCTTGGTGCGCAGGTAGCGGCCCAGGCCCAGGGCTTTCAGCGTCTTGATGACGGCCTCGGCCTTGGTGATCTTCACGCTGGGCGGTCGCTGCCGCCAGGTCACCATGCCCGTCAGCAGGTTGGCGAACTTCACCTTCCCGCCGTCGGTGATCTCCTGGCGGTTGGCCTCGCACCAGGCCTGCACGCGGGCCTGCAGGCGCTTCACCTCGGCGCCCATGCGCTCCAGCTCGGGCTCATGGGTGGCGGTGATGGCGGCGATCGCGTCGTTCATCTCGGTGCAGCGGCGGGTGAAGGCGCGCTGCAGGTCGCCGATGGCGCGGATGTCGGCAGCGCACTCGCTGCGGGTCTGGGGCGCGCTGGCGGCAGCGGCCTTGAGCTTCTTGGTGGCCATGTGGTGGGCTCTCCTGTGGGTGGGTGGTAGCGGGATCAGTGCGCGCGCTTCGCCGCGGCGATGGCGGCGTCGGCATCGCCGCTGAAGGCGCCAGCGGCGGCATCGCGTGCAGCGCGCAGCTCGGCGGCGATGTGCTCCAGCACGTCGATCGAGCTGTCGTGGCAGCAGGGGTGCGCCAGCGCAATGGCCTTGGTCAGGCCCATCAGCGCGCCGAGCGCATCGCCGTGTCTCACGCCAGGTGCCAACAGCACGTCGGCCAGCTTCTTGGCCAGCACACGGGTGGGGTGGGACGGGTCATCGTTGATCATGGGCGGCAGGGACATGGGTGCCTTTCGGTCAGGTGGGCAGGTGAAGCTGGCCCAGCAGGTCGGCCAGCGGGATGCGGCGCAGCTGCGCCTCGATGTGCAGGCTGTGCATCGCCCGGCTGCGCAGGAAAGCGCAGCACTGCTGCAGCTCCTCGGCCGTCTCGGCGATGTAGTAGCCGGTTGATGGGGTGCCCGCGATGGCCATGCCCTCGGCCCGCGCCTCGCTGATCAGCGTGCGCAACATGCGCTCGCTGGTGCAGCAGCGGGCCGCCAGCGCCGTGGCGCCGATGCCGTTGGCCGCGCCGGTATGGCTGCTGGCCAGCACCTGCAGCAACAGCGTCTTGGCGCGCTCGGGCGGCAGGTGCGGCATAGGAATCAGGATCGTGTCCATCGGGGCTCCAGGGGTCAGGGCTGGGTCACGGTTGGCTCAGCGGCGGGCGGTGGGCCACCAGCGCTTCACCGCGGCGCGACGGCGCCGCCAGGTGCGCCTGGCCGCCGGCGCGGATGTACGGCCCGTGCGGGCGCAGCAGGCCGCCACCCGGGCATGGCGGCGCCGGCGGTACCGGCGGCTCGGCCGGGCGGTTCAGCAGGCCCTGCGGGTCTTGCACTGGCGCATGGCGGAAGTGGCGCGCCGGGTCGGCCAGCACGGTGCCGGTCAAGCCGGCCGGCTCGGGCGGCGCCACCAGCCGGCTGCCGGGCAGCGCCATCGGCCGCTGGGCCGCGCTGTGCCCGCGCAGGGCTGCCGCCTGGCGCTCCTGGGCTGTGCGCTCCCGGGCGGCCTGGCGGGCCTGAGCAGCGGCCTCCCGGCCTGCCGCGGCTGCGCTGGCCAGCGCAGCGCGCCGCTCCTCGGCGCGCTGCGCCTTGGCCCGGTCCTGCGCCTGGCGGATGCGCTTGATCTTCTGGGTCAGCTGCTCACGCTGCACCTGCAGCGACAGCAGGTCGGTGGCACCCGTCGGCACCCGCGCCGCGCCCTGGGTGCTCAGCTGCCAGCGCATGCGGCCGGAGCCGGTGCCAGGCAGCCGCTCCAGCCAGTCATGGCGCTCCATCTGCGCCAGCCGGCTCGCCACGTGCTTGGCATCGGTACCCAGCAGCGCCTGCACCTCGGCATTGCTCACCGACTTCTGCGCCAGCACCAGGCCCAGGATCTGGTCGCGCACGGAACCACGTTCGGCGCGCATGGCTCAGGCCCTCGCCATGATGGCCAGCCAGCCGATCCATTGCTCCACCGCTGGCCAGCTGTTGCTGACGTCGATCACCAGGATCACGATGATCAGCACCAGCACGCTGCCCCACAGCCAGACGGGCTGGCCGATCTCGCGCGCGATGGTGTCGTCGATCACATGGTCCAGCTCGTCACGCGGCGGGTCCAGGGCCACCGGGCTGGGCTCGGGCCGGGCCCGGCGGGCCCGCCGGTCTTCCAGGTAGTCACCCCACAGCGTGGCGGTGACGCAGCGCACGCCGTTGACGAAGTCCACCGCCAGGGCCCACACGCACACCGCAATGGCGGCCACCGTGACGTACAGGCTGGGGTTCGTGGTGCGGATGATGGCCATTCAAAGCTCCCGGTCGGTGGTTGAGGCGGAGGCGGCTGCCGGCTTGGCCCCGGCGCCGTTGAAGTGCGGGCACTGGCCCGCCCGGGCGAATCGCCCGCTGCCGCGGCAGGCATGCCAGGCCTGCGCGTGCTGCGGGTTGCCGATGCCGGTGCCGGCCTTGCCGGGCTGGCGCTCCTGCACGTCCTGGCACACGCGGGTGGACACCTCGCCCATCACCGGGCAGGCGCAGGTGGCGCCCATCAGCTCGCCCCGCACACGGCGCTCGATGCGCAACGTCTTGGCGGCATAGGTGCCGCTCAGCACCTGGCTGGCAGTGGTGTCGCTCACACCGATGCGGCGCGCCGCGGCGCCCTGGGTGGTGCGCTCGGCCTCGGCGCGCAGGGCACCCATCCAGTTGTCGGCGTCGCTCAGGCGCTCACGCACCCGCTGCGCCAGGTTGGCGGTATCGGCCATGTAGATCCCCTTCAGGGCCTGGTTGATGGTGGTGGCGCTGTAGCCCAGCACGGCCGCCGCGCGGCGCTGGCTGTGCTGGCGGCAGTAGTCGCCCAGCTGCTGCAGCCAGGCGGGTGCGGCCGCGGCGGTGGTCGTGCTCATGGCTGCCACCCCGGCGGGCACACGGCGTCGCAGACAGTCTTGTCGTGCTCGGCCAGCGCCCGGCCAGCGGCCGTCAGCGTTCCGGCCTGGTCGATCAGGCCCCGCATGCGCAAGCCGTTGAGCATGCTGCTCACCGCGCCGCAGTTGCCCGGGTCGCGCAGCGCGGCACTGGCCGGCCGGCCTTCCAGAATGCAAACCAGGGCGACGCGCTGGGTGTCGGTGGCCGGCCTTGGCGGTCGCGGGGCACCCGGTTCCCTGGTGGGCGTGATCACCACGCCGCCGTCGCCCCATGTGATGCCGGTGTTCGGGTCGTACACCGTCACCGACTCGCGCCGCATCATGGGCGGCAGCGGGCCGGTGTTGCGCACCAGGGCCATCACGTTGCGCTCGCCCACCTGGCCAAGCCGGCCGCGCCGGGCCAGCACCACGTAGCCGCAGCGGGTCAGGCGGTTGACGTACTCACGGGCATAGCGGGTGCCCACGCCCACACTGGCGATCACCAGCTGGTCGACCGTCCAGCGGCGCAGGATGCGCATCGCCTGCCAGATCTGGTGCAGCTTGGGGTGCTGACCACGCACCTTCACCGTGCCATGCACTGCGCTCATGCCCGGCCTCCGGTGGCTTTGCTGATGGCGTGGCCCGCGATCTCAGCCAGGGGCCGGATGTCGACGCTGGCCGCGTTCGGGTCCATGTCCATGATCGGCTTTGCCTTGATCGCCCCGGACTTCAGCCCCCGCAGCACCAGGCGGGCGAGGTCCAGAAGCTCGGGCGCCGCGGCGATCAGCTGGGCATTGGCGACCGTTACCGCTGCAGGGTGCAGCACCGTGACGAATGCGACCTCGTGTGCCGCGTCATGCGTGCAGACCTGATTGAGCTGGATCGGGTTGACCACCCACGGCCCCGGGGTGTGTGCGGCGCCGCTCATGCCCGGCCCCGCGGTGCGCCGCCCAGGTGCAGCTTGCGGCCGCCCCACTGCTCGGCGCTGATGCGCGCCCAGCCGTTGGCGCGGGCCAGCTGCTCGATGCGGGCCAGGCCCACCACCAGCAGGCGCACGCTGCCGCCGCTCTCGGCATGCACGTGCTGCAGCAGCTCGTCGTCCAGCTGCACCTCGCAGGTGGCGCGGGCGATGTCGCGGGCGTCGTCCAGGTCCGACCGCAAAAACTCCACCCAGTGGCTGATGCGGCCGGCCAGCTGCGGGCGCGCCTTGAGGCGCTTCTCGATGCCCTCCATGCCGACCATCACCACCGGCACGCCGCTCAGGTCGTGGATGTCGCGCAGCGTCTCGATCATCGCGGCGCTGCCCAGCAGGTAGTCGGCCTCGTCGACGAACAGCGGGCGGTTCTGCTCGGTGAGCTGGCTCACGATGTAGTCCACCATCGCCGCGTTGCGGCCCATCGGCGCCGCGCCCAGCTCGGCCAGGATGCGGGCCAGCATGGTGTTGGGCGTCCAGGTCTGCATGGCGCGCACGTACACGCCGCGGGTGCGGTTCACCAGCCAGGTGATGGCCGTGGTCTTGCCGGCGCCGGTGTAGCCGTGCACCAGGGCCATGCCCGGGATGCCGTAGCTGCGGCCCTCCAGTTCCTCGTAGGCCACCTGCAGGGCGGCCACACTCTTGGTGATAGCGAGTTGGTTGCGCATACCATTCGTTCCTTCTTGATGGGCTTCAAGCCCGTTTCAAACCGCCCCGGTGCCGCCTGCAATGCGTCCCGGGGCGTCTTCTTGCGGGCCGGCCTGGTCGAGCTGCTGCCCCACCAGGTCGGCCATGCGGCGATAGCTGGCGGGCTGGGCCTGCCGGTAGGTGGCCAGGCAGTCGGCCTCCTCGGTGCTGAGCGGGCGCGTGCCGGCCTGGCGCAGCAGCCACGCCACGCGCTGGGCCAGGCTCTCGAACAGCGGCGTGGCCACGCCACCGCCGGCCATGCGCCGGGCCGCCAGCTCGTTGGGCGTGCCCGTGGGCACCTGTGTGGCCACGATGCGGGCCTGGGCTGCCTGCAGGGCCTGCAGCTGCTCGATGTCGGCCGTGCTGCGGCGCGGCGCCAGGGTCGCGGCAGCGGCATCGGCGGCAGCGGTCAGCCCGGGGCTGGTGTGGGCCACGGCCGGCCGGGCCGGCAGCGTGGCCAGCTTGCCGGCCTGGGCTGCCCGGCTGCGCAGGATCTCGTCCACCACCTGGTCGGTGCCCACCCGCTTTGCTGCGGCACGCAGCGCGCGGCGCTCGTCCTGCACGCGCTTGGTCTGGATGGCCTTGGCCTTCAGCGCGACCTCGTGGCGGTTCATGCCGGTGCGCTCGGGCGCTTCCGCCACGCAGATGAACTGCAGGTCATCGCCGCCGAAGACATACAGCCTGCCCAGGTCGTGCTGCATGGCGTCGTAGCGCACCTGCACCTCGCGGCCCACCCAGGCCTCCAGCTCGGGGGCGATGAAGTGGGTGTCATCCAGCCGGATGCCTTTCTTGGCCACCGTGCGCCGGCCGCCGTTGCCCGGCGCCTCGGCCAGCAGGATGTCCAGCGCATGCGCGTCGTCGATGGTGCGGCGCTCGGCCGCACCGCGGGCAGCGGCCTCGAAGGGGGTGATGCCGCCCAGCCCCTCGTGGGGGTTGTGCATGTAGACCGAGTCGATCCACTGGTCACAGAAGGCCTGCAGGTCGGCCGCCGACATGTGCACCCGCACCACCTCGTCGCGCTTCATCAGCCGGTCGGCAAAGCTCTGGCGCGCCTCGATCGCGCTGCGCTCGGCCACGTCGTGCCCGATGAAGCCGGGGCACAGCTCGACCAGGTCGCGCGTGAACGTGCCGAAAAAGCGCTCGATGTGCGGCTTGTGCCAGGGCTGGAACGGGGGGCACAGCTCCTGCATGTCCTCGCCCGCCGGGCTCAGCGCGCGGAAGACGCGGGCGATGTGGTGGCTGGTGTAGTCCGACCCGTTGTCGGTCTTCACCCGCTCGGGCACACCCATGTCCAGCAGCATGCGGCGCACCAGGGCGGCCACCGCGGTGGCCTTGCTGGTCTTGCTGACCACCAGGCGCGGCCAGCGCGTGCCAACGTCGATGCCGCCGATCAGGCTGACGCGGCCGTCGTCCGTCATCAGGTCGGCCGGGCTGCTGTCCAGCTCCCACAGCTGGTTGAGGCGGTCGATGCCGTCGCTCTTGCTGCCGAACGCGACCATCTGGCGGTTCTTCCAGGCGTCGGGGTTGGCCAGGGCCAGCAGCGTGCCGGCGTTGGCCGTGCGCCACTGCTCCATCCAGCGCTCCAGGCTGCGCAGGCTGGGCAGCACCGCCCGCACCGGGCTTGATGCCGCGCCAAAGCGGGCTTGCAGGCCCTGCATCACCTGGGTGGCGCGGGCGTGCGGGTAGGTCACCAGCATCGCCTTGATGAAATCCTGCAAGGCGGGCTGGCTGTCCACCCGGCCCGAGCCGGCGCGGTTGCCGTAGCTGCCGGCCAGCGCGGTGATGCCGTGCTTGCGCAGCTGGGCCTGCCAGCGCTCGATGCTGGTGTCGCTGGTGGTGGCCACCTCGGCGCGCACGCTGGCCGGCACCTCCAGGGCACCACTGTTGTATTGCAGGGTGAAGGCGATGCGCGCCTGGTGCGCCGGCAGGCCGCTGGCGCGGGTGAAGGTTTCGCAGGCGCGCACCACCGCCAGGCGGGCGTCCATGCGGGCCTGGGCGGCGGGCGCCAGCTCGGCCGCCTGGCGCAGGCTGGTCTGCTGCCGGGCCTGGGCGGCGCGCTGTGCCAGCCCGCCCTGCAGCGCCAGGCGGGCGCCCTCAACCGTGCCGGCGGCGGCCACCTGGGCACGCGCCTGCTCGGGGTCCACCCCAGGCACCACCACCGCCGGCTGGCGCCAGGCCAGCGCGGCGCGGGTGTCGGCGGGCAGCTGGTCCACGCTGTACAGGCGCCGCACGCCGCCGCGGCCGGGCTGCTCCTCGAAGTGCCAGCCCTCGCGCTCGGCGCGGCGGATCACGGTCGACTTGGGCACACCCAGCACCTGGGCGATCTGTGCAGCGGTGGCGAGGGGGGCGGTCATGCCGGCTGCGCCTCGCTTGGCTCGGAGTGCTCGTCCAGCACGCCGTCCTTCATGCCCAGCAGTACAGCGGCACGGTGCGCCAGGCCACGGTGTCCCTTCGCTTTTTCGCTCAGCAGGTCGCGCACGGTCTGCTGCGGCAGCTGGTGCTGGCGAGCGAAGGCGGCGATCGATACGCCGCGGCGGCGTAGATCTTTCCTTACCTCATCCGGTGTACGAGTTTTCTTGGCCACGCGCTGTATCCTTGTTCCCTAAGCGAATCGAAGCGAATCAATGCAAGCGAACTTTAGCGAATTAAATCCAGGGGATCAAGTGAAAACTTCACTCGCCGACCGGATCCGCTGGGTGCTGGCGCACTTCGGTCTGCAGCAGCAACAGCTGGCTGAGGCAATGGGGGTCAAGCTCGACCGGGTGAAGACCCTGGTGCTCGGGCGAGCGAAGAAGCTCCGACAGGACGAGCTGGTGCAGCTACAGGCGAACTACGGGCTGTCGCGCGATTGGCTGGTGTCCGAGCAGGGCCAGCCGCTGCCCGGTGTGGCGTATCGGCCGGGGCCGGCCGGGCCGGCGCCCGCGCCGCACGCCGGGGCGCCGCCTGGGGACATGGCCCTGCTGGCCACGGAGAGCGCGCGTGGGAAATACCGGCCGGTGCCGACGCCAGGCGACGCCCAGCTGCTACAGCGGGTGGTGGATGCCACCGCTGCGGCCTTGGGTGCCCGCGGCCTGGTGCTGCCGCCCGAGCGGCGGCTGCGGCTGTACTGGGCCGTCTTCGAGCTCAGCCTGCCGGCTGGCGAGGTCAACCTGGCCGCGATCGGGCCGCTGTTGACGCTGGCCGAAGTGCCGAAGTGAAAAACGCGCCCAGGCGAAGTTTTCGACCCAGGGGCGCCCCGTGGATATGCCGGGCGGTCGATTAAACGCGCCGCGGCCCGGTTAAACGCCCGGCCGGTGCCTTTGCGGGTGGGGTGGAGGGGCGGGATGGGGTTGTTTTCATGGATCGAGGCAATTTTTGGGCGGCCGGCGCTGCCGGATGCGCAGGCTGAGCAGCTGCGCGACGAGCGGTCAGAACGGCAGGCGAGCGGCGTGATCGCACCGCGTGCCGACCTTGAGGTGGCGCGGCGGCTTGCCACGGCGGGCCATGCGGCGGCAGCGCTGGAGGATCTACGTGCCGAGCTCGACCTGGTCGAAAAACTGACACGGCAGGAGTTTCCGCAATGCACCGCGGCCGAGCAACGCGACTTGGCGGCCATGCGCCGCAGCGAGATCTACGGGGCATGCACGCTCGCTGTGCGCGGCAGCCCAGCCGAGGCGGTCTACGCACTGGTGGCGCATGCCTGGTGGATCTGCGGCCTGGTTGGCGCTGGCGATCGTGGGCAAGAGCTGCGACTGGCAAGGCGCCGTGAGCGATGGGGCGAGCAGACATCGGCCCTGCGGGATCTGCCCGCGCTTGTGGACATGGCCTTTGCCTTCAAGCCGCTGCGCACTGCCACGGACGTAGAGCAGCTCGCGGCACAGCTGTGGGCGCATGCGGGCTTGCCCGACCGGGATCGACTGCGCGCCTGATGCCGGCCTAGAATGACGCGACACCCAGGCCCGCCACAGTGCGGGCCTTTCGCTTTTCGCAGCTGCGAATAGAGCGCAACGTCGGCCCCACCCACAGTGCGGGCTGTGACGACGAAACCCACCCCCAGCGCTGCGGCGCCGCTCGACCAGGTCGAGATCTTCCGCCCCGGTCGCCACGTGGCCATGAGCGGCCAGGTGATCGAGTTCAGCGCGGCCGACGTGGCGGCCATCGCCGCGGCTTATGACCCCGCCGTGCACGAGGCGCCCCATGTGGTTGGCCACCCGCGCACCGACGGCCCGGCCTACGGCTGGGTGGCGGGCCTGGGCGTCAACGCCGCGGGCCGGCTGTGCGTCACCGCTTCGAGCCAGGTTGAACCCGCCTTCGCAGAGCTGGTGACCGCTGGCCGGTTCAAGAAGCGCTCGGCCAGCTTCTACCCACCCGACCACCCGGCCAATCCAGCGCCCGGCGGCTGGTACCTCAAGCACGTGGGCTGGCTCGGCGCCACGCCGCCGGCCATCAAGGGCCTGGCAGACGTGGCCAGCTACGCCGCGCCCGAGGCCGGCCTGGTCGAGTTTGGCGACTGGGACGACGAGCTCAACGCCGGCCTGTGGCGCCGCATGCGTGAGTGGTTCATCGGCCAGTTCGGTGCCGACACCGCCGACAAGGTGCTGCCCGCGTACGAGGTGGACGCCCTGCAGCGCGAGGCCATGCGTCCCGAGTCCGATGCCACCCCCGTTTCACCCACCACGGCCTATGCCGAAGGAGCCCCCGCAGTGACTGCCACCACCCAAGCCCAGCTCGATGCCCAGAAGGCCGAACTGGACGCCCGCGCCGCACGCCTGGCCGAGGCCGAGGCTGCGCAGGCTGCGCTGCAGCGCAGCGCCCGCCAGGCCGGCATCGCCGCCTTCTGCGACTCGATGATCGCCCAGGGCCGGCTGCTGCCGGCCGAGCGGGCGCGCATTGCGTCATTCATGGAGTCGATGCCCGACGCCGTGCGTGTGATCGAGTTCGCCGACGGTGCGCCCGACACGCCCATCGAGAAGCCCGCCGTCGAGGTGCTGCAGGACTTCATCCGCGCGCTGCCGCCGCGGGTCGAGTTCGGCGAGGTCGCCGCGCCTGGCCGCGCCCCGGCGCTGGACACCCAGGACGCCGGCGCCATCGCCCGCGCCGCACAGGACTTTGCCGAGGCCGAGTCCAAGGCGGGCCGCCAGGTGTCGATTGCCGATGCCGTGCAGCACGTCACCAGCCAGGCCGGCGGCGCCGGCGCCTGACCACCCCCACCCGACCAGAGGAGCCCATCCATGACCGTTTGCACTGAATTCCGCCCGCGCATTGCCGAGGGTGCGATCCCGGCCCACAGCATCGTCAAGCCCGGCGCCGCCGCCACCGGCGTGCTGGTGGCCGGCGCCGCCACCGACAAGCTGATCGGCACCAGCGATGAGCTGGCCCACGTCACCGGCGAGATGGTCGACGTGAGCATGGGCGACATCCACCGCGTGTTGCTGGGCGGCGCCGTGGCCGCCGGCGACGCGCTGACCAGCAACGCCTCCGGCGCGGCCATCGCCACCACCACCGCGGGCAACCGCTACATCGGCTTTGCCGAGATCCCGGGCGTGGCCGGCGACGTCATCACCTACATCCGCTCGCCCGGCGTGTACTGATCCGCACGCCGCCCCAAGCCCCCACCCACACCACAAGAGGTCCATAGCACATGGCTGCTCAACCGTTTGTCATCGTCCCGGCCCTTTCGGCCATCGCCGTCGCCTACAAGCAGGCCAGCCTCATCGCCGACCAGGTGCTGCCGCGCGTGCCGGTGGCCACGCAGGTGTTCCGCTACCTCAAGTACGCCAGCGCCGATGAATTCCAGATGCCCGACACCACGGTGGGCCGCAAGAGTGCGCCCAACGTGATCGACTGGGCCAGCTCGGAGCAACAGGCTGCCGTGGTGGACCAGGCGCTGGATGCGCCCGTGCCCAACAGCGACATCCTGGCCTGGGAGCAGGCGCGCCAGGCCGGCAGCGGCTTTGTCAGCCAGGCCTCGCCCGAGGCGCGTGCCACCGCGCTGGTGATGCAGACTGTGCAGAACCGCCGCGAGTACCGTGCCGCCAACGCGGTGTTCAACCTCGCCAACTACGGCGCGGCCAACAAGGTCACGTTGGCCGGCGTGTCCCAGTGGAGCGACTACACCAACAGCGACCCGATCCCCACCATCCTGGCCGCTTTCGACAGCATGATCATGCGGCCCAACAACATGGTGATGGGCCGCGCGGTGGCCACGAAGCTGCGCAGCCACCCCAAGGTTTGCCTTGCGATCTACGGCAACAACACCACCGCCGGCATCGTGCCGCTGCGCGCGCTGGCCGACCTGCTGGAGCTGGACAACATCTTCGTGGGCGACGCCTGGGTCAACACCGCAGCGCCCGGCCAGGCGGCATCGCTCGGCCGCGCCTGGGGCAAGCACTGCGTGGCGTACTACCGCAACATGGAGGCCGATACGCAGGGTGGCATCACGCTGGGCTTCACGGCCCAGTGGGGCCCGGCGGTGGCCGGCGAGATCATGGACGGGGACGTGGGCATGCGCGGCGGCAAGCGCATCCGGGCTGGCGAGAGCGTGCTGGAGCTGATCACCGCCAATGACCTGGGCTACATGTGGTCCAACGCGGTCGCCTGATCCGGGAGCACCAGACATGGCCACCAAGAAGCGCACCACCGCAGCCGCTGGCGAAACCAAGCTGTACGACGTGATCAGCCCGCTCAGCTACGACCACGACGACTACGCCGTCGGCGACCAGGTCGAGCTGACCGACGAGCAGGCCGCACCGCTGCTCGGCCACACGGTCAGGCCCACGGACGCAGCGAAGAAGGCCGAGTAATCGGTATGCATGCGGCCCAGGGGTGACAGCCCGGGCCGGCGATGGCCTGGCGCCGTCCAGGCCGAGGCTGCCACCAGGTGCGTGCCGCATGGCACGCAAGGCAGCCGGTGCGGGTGCAAGCCCCGCCTCGATAACCCCCGCCGAGCGGGCATCGATCGCAGCGGATTAAGTCGGCCGTGCCGCTGCAGGAGCCCAGACGATCGACTCACCCACCCAGTCTCATGCCGGGGCTGTGCAAGTGGCAACGCTGTTGGACAGCCCCGGCGCCTACGCGAGGTAATTGATGGCCAAGTTTGCTCACTCCGATGTGCTCGACCAGGGCCCGGCACTGATCAAGAGCGCATGCGTGCGCATGCTGCTGATTTCAGCCTACGCCGCGGGCGACAGCTATGCCACGGTGCAGGCCGCGAAGTTGACCGAGGTGGTGATGACCTCGGCCGACTTCACGCTGGCCAGCGCAGGCACTGCCCGTACGCTGACTGTCGCCGCTGGCAAGACCGCCACATTGTCCGCACCGGCCACCGGCACCGACCTGCACATCGCGTTCACGGACGGCGCCAGCCGTGTGCTGTGGGTGACGGACGAGACGACAAACGGCAGCGCGAGCGCTGGTGCCGTGGCCACGTTCCCGGGCCCGGTCTACACGTCCAGCCAGCCGACCTGATCACCATGCCGAAAATCGCTGATCGGGTCGCCGAGACCACCACCACCACCGGCACCGGTGCCGTCACGCTGGCAGGCGCCAAGAGCGGCTTTCGCGCCTTCTCGGGCGCCTTCTCCGTGGGCGACAAGGTGTACTACGCCATCGTCGGCACGACCGAGTGGGAGCTGGGCAGCGGCACGCTCGGCAGCGGCACGCTGACACGCGACACCATCCTGGGGTCGAGCAATGCCGGGGCGGCCGTGGCGCTGTCTGCCGGCACCAAGGACGTTTTCTGCACGGCCCCTGCGCGCATGCTGGGTGGCGGCACGGTGGATGTGCCGTTTGCCACTGCAGTTGCGTTCACCGGCCAGGAGCAGATGGCGCAGACCACTGTGTCTGGCGCGCTGGCCTTCACCGTCAATACCGCGGGCGCGGTGGACGGCGCGGTGGTGCAGCTTGACCTGATCGCCAACGGCACCAACGCACCCACGTTCAGCACCGACTTCCGCCAATGGGGCGGCTCGATGGGGTACGACAACCGGGCCGGCATCCGCAACTCGCTGACGTTCTTCCGCCGTTCTGGCGTGTACTACTACGCCATCACGCAGGCCGTGGGTGCGGTGGCTGAGTCTGTGCCCGTGGCCCCGACGTGGAGCGTGGCGCCCAGCATCATCGGCACGCCCACCGTCGGTGTGGCCTGTTCGTACACCCCCGGCACGGCCAGTGGCGTGCCGTCGCCAACGCTGACGCAGCAGTGGCTGCTGGACGGCGTGGCGATCTCTGGCGCCACCGCATCCACCTACACCCCAATCAGTGGCGATGCTGGGCATACGCTCACCGTGCGCCAGACCGCGACGAATGCCAGCGGCAGCGCCAACAGCACCAGCGGCGGAGTGTCCGTCGCGGCGGCGCTCACGGTGCCGGGTGCCCCCACGGCGCTGGCCGCTGGCACCCTCACGTCGACGACGATCCCGCTCACCTGGTCTGCTCCTGCGACCGGCGGCGGCGCCATCACCGACTACGTGGTGCAGTACGCCGCGGCCGGCACCAGCTTCGCCAGCCCGACCACGTTCGCCGATGGCACCAGCGCCACCACCGGCGCCACGATCACGGGGCTGACCGCAAGCACGAGCTATGACGTGCGGGTGGCTGCCGTCAACGCGGCAGGCCAGGGCGCCTGGGCCACGCTGACGGGGCTGACCACAACCGTGGCGGGCAGTCTCGTCGCCCTGCAGAACACCGCGTCTCTGGCCGAGTCGCCCGCCTACACCTGGACCAGCTCGGCCGCGTCCTATGCGGCCTATGGCAATGCCGGTGCCACTGTCGGTCTGGCGGGCGACGGCTGGGTCAGCCTGGACCATCCGACCACCAACAATGTTTCGCTGATCTACCTCGATGCCGCGGGCCCCGTGAGCAGCCGATCCAGCGCGGACTACTACCTGTGGGTGTTCACCAACGGCATCTACTACGGCAGCAACAGCAGCACGGGCACCAAAATCACCGGCACCGACCAGACCGGCGCTGCAGGCCTGCGGTACCGACTGGCCCGAACCGGAACAACGGTCACGATCGACAAATCCACCGATAGCGGCGTGACCTGGACCACGCTCTACACCTTCCCGACCACCACCTCGGCGAAGCTGTACCCGACCTGGGTTGGTGGCGATGTTGGCAGCACCATCACCAACCCGCGTGGGTCCGGCCTGTCATGAGCGTGATCCTGTCACTGCTGGGCACGGCCATCACCGGCAACAAGCGGCTGGCCATCCAGGGCCAGAGCAATGCGGTCGGGGTGGCGGCACGCTCCGACCTGTCCGCGTCTCCGCTGTCGTCCGACGCCGGCCTGGCGGCATTCGACGCCAGCGGTTTCTCGCGGGTCAAAATCTGGAACGACACGGCCGGCCAGTACGAGACGCTGGCGCCTGGCAGCAATCAGCAGGCGATCGATGCGGCGAGCTTCGGGCCGGAGTTCGGCATCGCCGTGCGCTGGATGCGCGAGACGGCATCGGGCACGCTCTACATCGACAAGCAGGCGGCCAGCAGCCAGGCCATCAGCTATTTTCAGAGCGGCGGCGGCTTCTTTGCACAGAGCCAGTCCCGCTACACCGCCGCCAGCACCTGGCTGTCGACCCGCAGCATCACCGCCGACCATGTGGGATACCTGTGGGTGCAGGGCGAGACGGACTATCTGGCGACCCAGGCCGACTACTACACCGCACTGCAGACGCTGATCGGCAGCCGGGTGAGTGCTGGCCTGCAGCCAGCAAGCGCGATGGTGGTGCTGGCGCAGATGGCCGCTGGCACCTCGCGCTACGGTGCTGGCGTGGCAGCAGCCAAGCAGCAGTGGGCTGACGCCGACAGCCGCGGCCGGATCATCAGCCCGCCGGCCTACATGAACGTGGACAACCTACATTGGAGCGGCCGCGGCCAGGTGCAGCTCGGCTATGACGCATTCGCGGCCGTCTTTCGGCGCGGCAGGGTGATCACATGATCGGTGCATCGGCCATTGGTGAGGCGCCCATCGGTGCACTGTCGGCATCCGGCGGCGGCAGCGGATCAGGCGATCTCGTGCTGTCAGCCGCGGATTGCACCCAGGCCAACAGCAGCAGCACCGGCGCAGTCTTATTTGCCGGAGGCGGCTTTGCGCTGGCAGCTGCCAACTGCATCCAGGCCAACGCCTGCACAGGTGGTGCCGTGGCGTTTGCTGCGGCGGCGCCGCTCATGCTGGCAGCGGCCGACTGTGTGCAGGCCAATGCCTGCACCGGCGGGGCGGTGATGCTGCAGTCTTTGGGCGCTGGCCTGTACTGCTCGCAGGCTGGATTGGCGGCCCGCTTCGGAGAGATCGAGCTCGTACAGCTCAGCAACCCCGATGACCCGACGGCGACGAATATCAATGAGCTGCGTGTCGACGATGCAGTCGCCGACATCGATGCGCTGATCACCGCCAAGCTGCAGGCGCGATACGCCGTGCCGCTGTCAAGCGTGCCGCGGGTGCTGCGCAACATCGCCTGCGACCTGGTGCGAGCCAGGATGTACGAGGACCGCATCCCCGACCGTGTTGCCGAGCGCGAGCGTGCAGCCCTGAAGCTGCTCGATGAGATCGCCGCCGGCCGGGTGCTGCTCGGCCTGGATGAGTTGTCCCAGGCTACGCCCAGCATCGACGGTCCGCAGTGGACCACCGGCAGCAGCAGCAGGGTCTTCTCGCCCACGTCCTTGAGCGACTACGCGCCATGAGCATCGCCGCGGCCGAAGCCGACATCATCGCCACCGTCAAGGCCGACCTGGGCAACCGTGTCCGGCACGTGGTGAGCGTGCCTGCCGAGTGGACCGACGAGCTGCTCAAGCAGATGCTGCTGATGACGCCTTTCGTCGCGGTGGCTTTCGCCGGCGGCACGGCGCCGAAGCCGGGGTCCACCGCCGCCATGATCGACGGCCTGTGGGAGGTGTACGTGGGCACCGGCCATGCCAGCGGGCAGGAGGCGCGCCGCCTGGGCGATGCGCTGCAGATCGGCGCCTATGCGCTGCTGGAGCGTGTGATCGGCCTGCTGCACGGCCACCTGGTGCCGGACGTTGGCACGCTGGACCTGCGCAGCGTCGAAAACTTCTTCACCGGCATGGTTGAGCGGCAGGGCCTGGCGGTCTATGGCGCGCGCTTTTCGCTGCCCATGATGGTGTTCGAGCCCGCAACGGTGAACCTTTCCGACTTCCAGACCTTCGCCGCCCAGTACGACCTGCCGCCGCTGGACGACGCCGCCGCGCACCAGGCCTGGCTGGCGGGCGACTACAGCAACAGCGCGCCCGATGCGCGCGACACCGTGACGCTGCCCATCCAGCAGCCCTGACCATCCGGAGCTCCAGCCATGACCTACCCGAGCGCCACGCTCAAGCCCGCCACCGCCGACCTGGTGGTGCGCGATCCGATCACCCGCCTGCCGCTGTCCGTCGACGGCGAGGACAAGCTGCTCGACAGCTACTGGAGCCGCCGCCTGGTCGACGGCGATGTGCTGATCGTGACGGCCGCAGCGCCGCAACCCAAACCCGCGGCCAAGGCCGTATTGAAGCCCGTTTAAGGAGCGCCCCATGAGCCTCAGTTTCAACACCATCCCGATGAACATCCGCACCCCGGGCCAGTACATCGAGCTGGACAACAGCCGCGCCGTGCAGGGCCTGCCGGCCGTGGAGCACAAGATCCTGGTGATCGGCCAGCGCCTGGCGGCGGGCACGGTGGCCGCGGGTGTGCCCACGCGCATCCTGAGCGCGGCGCAGGGTGAGGACTTCTTCGGCCGGGGATCGATGCTGGCCGCGATGCTGGCCGGGCTGCAGGGCGCCAACACCTACACCGAGTGCTGGGCCGTGGCACTGGACGACAACGCGGCGGGCGCCTTTGCCTCGGGCACCATCACCCTGGGCGGCAGCCCCACCGAGGCCGGCACGCTGAACTGCTACGTGGCCGGCCAGCTGGTGCAGGTGGCGGTGGCCAGCGCGGCCACCAGCGGCAGCCTGGCCACGGCCCTGGCTGCCGCCATCACGGCCGACACCACGCTGCCGGTGACCGCGGCCGCGGTGGGATCGGTGGTGACGCTGACGGCGCGCCACAAGGGCGAGGTGGCCAATGGCCTTGACCTACGCTTCAACTACTACAGCGGCGAGCGCACGCCCAAGGGCCTGACCACCACCATCGTGACCATCGGCAGCGGCACTGCCAACCCGGACGTGCAGGCGGCCATCACCGCCATCGGCGACGAGCAGTTCCACACCGTGGTGATGCCCTACACCGACACCAGCAACCTGGCCAAGCTGGAGGCGATGCTGGCTGCACGCTTCGGCCCGATGGTGCAGAAGGAGGGTCACGCATTCGCTGCTGCTGCCGGCACGCACGGCACCATCACCACCCTGGGTGGTGGCCGCAACAGCCCGCACCTGACGATCATGGGTGCCGGCAAGAGCCCCACGCCCACCTACGTGTGGGCGGCCGTGGCCGCCGCGGTGGACGCCTACGAGCCCGACCCGGCCCGGCCGCGCCAGACGCTGGTGCTGCCCGGCGTGCTGGCCCCGGCCATTGCCGACCGCTGGACGCGCGACGAGCGCAACCTGGCGCTGTACGACGGCATCAGCACCACGGTGGTGGACGCCGGCGGCCAGGTGCTGATCGAGCGGCTGATCACCACCTACCAGACCAACGGCTTCGGCGTGTCTGACACCAGCTACCTGGACGTGGAGACGGTGCGCACCATCGCCTACCTGCGCTACACGGTGCGGGTGCGGATTGCGCTGAAGTTCCCGCGCCACAAGCTGGCCGACGACGGCACGAAGTACGGCCCCGGCCAGGCGATCGTGACGCCCAACGTGATCCGCGCCGAGTTGGTGGCGCTGTTCATGGATTGGATGGACGCCGGCCTGGCCGAGGGGCTGGAGCAGTTCAAGCGCGACTTGATCGTGCAGCGTGCGGCTGATCCGAACCGGGTCGACGCGATCATCCCGCCGGACGTCGTCAACCAGTTCCGCGTGTTCGCGGCGCAGGTCCAGTTCCGCCTCTGACGGCGCCTGCGTTTTAGCGCCTGCGAAAGGACATCGATGTCGATTCGAGTGACGATCAAGCACGACGAGCCCGAGGCCGCCGGCAAACACCTGAAGGTGACGGTGGTGACGGTGGGCAACAGCGACGCGCAGGAGCACCAGGTGCTGCTGGATGCTGGCCAGGCCACCACCGTGCAGGTGGGCCCGGGCCAGTTCGTGATGGTGGATGACAAGGAGGCCTGATCATGGGCATGAGGCATTCGAGGGCCTACATCAAGGCCGATGGGGCATTGTTGGAAACGCTGCCTGGCGCCAAGTTGGACCTGGGCGGCGTGGAGCGCACGGCGGTCGAGGGTGACCACGCGGTGCTGGGCTACACCGAGAAGACCAAGGCCAGCGTGCTGACCTGCGAGATCTCGCTCGGTCAGGGCATCAGCCTGGCGCAGCTGCAGAAGATCACGGGCGCGACCGTGACCTACGAGGCCGACACCGGCCAGACCTATGTGCAGCGCAATGCCTTCGTCACCAAGACGCTCAGCGTGAGCAGCGGCGACGGCAAGGTGGCCCTGGAGTTTGCGGGCGACCCGGCCGAGGAGATGGGTGTATGAGCGGCGAGCAAGCGGAGTCGACGGTCTATGCGCTCAAGCACGCGGTCGAGCTCAAGCGTGCCGATGGGTCCGTGGCGGAGACGCTGACGGAGCTGACGTTCCAGCGCCTGAAGGGCGGTGCCGCGCGGCGTGCACTCAACGCCAAGGACAAGGGCACCGGCGAGTTTGTGGCCGCGTTGGTCTGTGCCAGCGCGCAGATCCCGCCCAGCACCTTCGACATGCTGGACGCCGAGGACGTATTCGGCGCGATGGAGATCGCCACCGGTTTTTTCGGGGTGTCCCTGCCAACCTGATCGAGGTGATGGCGGAGGTGGCCTACGTGTACCACTGGCCGCCCAGCGAGTTGGACGCGATGACGGTTGACGATCTGCTGCTGTGGCACGGGCAGGCAGCACGGATCCAGCGCGAAGTGAACAAGGCGCCTTGACGAAAGTCGGGCGCTCGGCGTTTGAAAGGCGAGTGACCCACGATGTTGAAGCTGCAGTTCGTGATCGAGGCGGTCGACAAGGCCACCGCACGGCTGGGCGCTGTCAACAAGGCAGTGGACACCTCGGTGGACCGCATCACCGCCCCGGCCCGCAAGCTGCGCGCCGCACTCAACGGCCTGGTGAACGAAAGCGGCATCGATCGTATCGGCGCGGCCTGGTCGAATGTGCAGGACAAGCTGATGCGGCTGCCGATGGTGGCCGCGATCTCGATGGGCGGGGCCTTCACCGTGATGAAGCACACCATCGACGAGACCGACCGCATGGTGGACGCGGCCCGCAAGCTCAACGTGCCGATCGAGCAATACCAGCGGCTTGGCTTTGCAGCCAGCGTGAGTGGCAGCAGCATCGAGGAGATGGGCGGCAGCCTGCAGTTTCTCAGCCAGAACATGGTCGAGGCGATCAACGGCAGCAAGGATGCCCAGCTGTGGTTCGCACGCGTGGGCATCCCGCTGGCCCAGCTCAAGAAGATGAACGCCGTGGAGGTGTTCGAGCGCATTGCCGACAAGTTCAAGGCAGTGGGCGATGCAGGCCAGAACGCCGAGAAGAAGATTGCGGTGACGCGTGCCCTGATGGGCCGTGGTGGTGCTGAGCAGGTGCAGATGCTCAACCAGGGCAGCGCGGCCCTGCGCGAGTACTACAAGGAGGCCGATAAGTACGGCGTGCTCAACGCCAAGCAGGCCGATGAGTTCAAGGAGTCGGCCGACAACTTCAAGCGGTTCGAGGCATCGCTGCGCGGGCTGCTGGCGGCCATCACGTCGGCTGCGCTGCCGGGCCTGGACAAGCTGCTGCTCAAGGTCGCATCCATGAATGCCCAGAACCGGCTGGAGCTGGGCGAGAAGATCGGCGCCATGCTGGGCGCCTTCGTCGAGAAGATGCCGAAGGTGCTGATGTCGCTGGGCCAGATCAGCAAGGCCGTGGTGATGCTGGTCGGCGCACTGGATTCGCTGGCACAGGCCTTCGGCGGCTGGGACACACTGATCGTGGCCTTCAGTGCCGTGATGGTGGCCAAGGGCGTATGGGGTATCTATCAGCTGGTGGCGGCGCTGGGTGTGCTGAGCGGCGCCATCGTGATGACGCCGGCGGGCTGGTTCATCCTGGCCATCACTGCGATCGCCACTGCGGCCTACATGATCACGAAGCACTGGGAGCCGATCAAGAAGTGGTTCTCGGACCTGTGGGACGGCATCATCGGCGGCGCCAAGCGCGTGGGTGATTGGCTGGCCAGCCATCTGCCGGCCTGGCTGCTGCCCGGTACCGGCGGCGTGTCCGCGGGTGGCGCGACGGTATCGACCGGCCCGTCGGCGGCCAGCGTGGTGGGCGCTGCGGCGGCGGGCAACCGCGGCACCTCGCCGATCCGGCCCGAGTTGAGCGGCACACTGAAGATCGAGTTCGATGATCAAGGCCGGCCGCGTGTGCGCGAGCTGCGCAAGGCGCCTGGCGGCCTGCTGGACTTCGATGTCTACAGCGGCGCGGTGATGGTGGGAGGCTCATGAGCTGGCGCGACCAACTCCAGCCGGCCAGCTTCCGCGGAGTGCCCTTCTTCGTTGAGAGCCACGAGGCCGAGGTCGGCCGGCGCGGCGAGGTGCACGAGTTTCCTCAGCGCGACGTGCCCTATGTCGAGGACTTGGGCCGGCGCGGCCGTGTGCTGACCGTCGAGGCCTATGTGCTGGGCACCGGCTACATCGCCCTCCGAAATCGGCTGATCGAGGCAGTGGAGCTGAAGGGCCCTGGTGCCCTGGTGCACCCGTACCTGGGCGAGCTGCGCGTGTCGGTGAGCACCTGCAAGCTGCGCGAGTCGTCCGAGGAGGGAGGCCGTTGCCGGTTCACCATCCAGTTCGTCGAGGCTGGCGAGGCCCGGTTTCCGTCTGCCAGCATCAGCACTGGCGCAGCAGCGTCTGCGGCAGCCGATGCCGCTGTGATGGCGGTGCAAACCAGCTTCACGGCCCGTCATTCTGTGGCGGGCAAGCCGGCGTTTGTGGCCAATGCCTCGGCCGGCATCTTCACGCAGGCCCTGGCCGGCATGCAGGCGGCCGTGGCCAAGGTTCGTGGTGCCGCCGACCAGGTGGCCCAGCTGCAGCACAGCCTGGATGAGCAGCGCCGCGACCTGACCACCTTGATCTATGCGCCGGCCAGCGCCGCCCAGGCCTTGGTGGGCAATATCCGCCAGCTGCTGCGCAGCGTGGCCACCACGCCGCGTGATGCGTTGAGCCTGGCCCGCACGCTGTACAACTTCGGCGCGTTGCTTCCGGCGGTGAGCCCCAGCACCACAAGCCGTCGGGCCCAGTACAACAACCAGCGCGAGCTGGTGCGCCTGGTGCGTGTGGTCTCGGCGGCCGAGGGTGCACGCGCTGCCACCGGCGTGGCGTGGGAGAGCTTCCAGGATGCCGTGGGTGCCCGCGATGAGCTGGTGGCGACGCTGGACGATGTGATGCTCGACGCCGACCTGGTCGACGAGGTTTACCAGGCCGTGCGCACCCTGCGCTCGGCGCTGGTGCGTGATGTGGCGGCCCGCGGTGGCGACCTGGCGCGCCTGGTCACATGGGTGCCGCAGGCCACCGCGCCTTCGCTGGCGCTGGCGCAGCGCCTGTATGCCGATGCGATGCGCGAGCCCGAGCTGGCGGCCCGCAATGCGATCCGGCACCCACTGTTCGTGCCGGGGTCCGTACCGCTGGAGGTGCTTGCAGATGGCTGACGCTGCGCTGGACCTGCTGGTGGGCGGTCGCAGCTACGCGGGCTGGAAAGAGGCCCGTGTGCAGCTGAGCATGGAGCACTGCGCCGGCGGCTTTCGCCTGCGCGTGAGCGAGCGCTGGGCTGGCCAGGCCGACGATCGTGCGATTCCGGCCGGTGACCGCTGCGAGCTGAGGGTCGACGGTGAGACGGTGATCACCGGCTATGTGGACAGCACCGAGTGCAGCATCGACGCCAAGGCGCACGATGTGGAGGTGTCCGGTCGTGACGCCACCGGTGACCTGGTCGACTGCAGTGCGGTGCGCAAGGCGGGCCAGTGGCGGGGCCTGCGCATCGAGCAGATCGCGGCCGAGCTGGCGGCGCCCTACGGTGTGGCGGTGCGGGCCGATGTGGACACCGGCAAGGCGCTGGCCAGCTTTGCGCTGCAAGAGGGTGAGTCGGTGTTCGACGCCATCGAGCGTGCGGCGCGGATCCGCGCGTTGCTGCTGGTGAGCGACAGCAAGGGCGGCCTGCTGATCACGCGGGCCGGAACCAGCCGTGTGGCGATGCCGCTGGTGCTGGGCGTCAACATCCTGGCGGCCAAGGCGGGGCTGGACATGCGCGAGCGATTCAGCAGCTATACCGTCAAGGGCCAGGCGCCTGGCAGCGACTTCTTCAACGGCCCTGCGGTGTCGCAGATCAAGGCCCAGGCGGTCGACCCGGCGGTGCAGCGCCACCGGCCGTTGATTGTCACCAACGACACGCCCGACGTGGCGGCCACGCTGGTGCAGCGTGCGCAGTGGGAGGCGAAGGTGCGGGCCGCCAAATCGGTGGAGGTTGAGGTGACCGTGCAGGGCTGGCGCCACCCGGCTGGCCTGTGGCGGCCGAACGCGCTGGTGCGCGTGGTGGCTGCGCCGTTGCGCCTGGACCATGACCTGTTGATCACGGCCTGCGCTTTCAACCTGGACGACAAGGGCTCGACCACGGTGCTCAAGCTCACCCGGGCCGACGCGTACACGCTGCTGCCGATGACGGCCCCCGGTGCGGGCGCGGCCGGCTTCTGGACGCTGCCCAAGCCCCAGGGCACGGGAGCCACGCCATGAGCGGCCTGCAGCGCGTTTTGCGGCCGCTGGTGCAGCGCATGCAGCTGATGATCGGCCGTGCCGTGGTGCTGCTGGTCAACGACGGCACCAAGCTGCAGGGCCTGCAGGTCAGCCTGCTGGCCGATGAGGTGCGGGGCGATGTGGAGCGTTTTCAGGACTACGGCTTCACCAGCCACCCGCACCCGGGTGCCGAGGCGGTGGCGGCGTGCGTGGCCGGCAGCCGAGACCATGTGCTGGTGATCGCGGTGGACGATCGCCGCTACCGCCTGGCCGGCCTGGCCCAGGGCGAGGTGGCGATCTACACCGACGAGGGCGACAAGATCGTGCTCAAGCGTGGCGGCACCATCGAGGTGACGGCTGCGACCAAGGTGCGTCTGGTGGCACCGGTGGTGGAGTGCAGCGGCAACCTGACCGTGGCCGGCAGCATCACATCGGGCGCCAGCATCACGGCTGCGGCCAACGTGGCCGACCAGGGCGGCGCCAAGACGATGGCCGGCATGCGCACGGCCTACAACAGCCACGACCACAGCCCAGGCCCCACGCCTGACCCGGGGATGTGACATGAGCGACATCCGTACCGTGTGGCGTGATCAGGGTGGTGAGTGGCTGGTGGCCGGCCCGTCGCTGGCCGACGACGATGGGCTGGAGACGGCCGTGGTGCTGAGCCTGTTCACCGACCGGGTGGCCACCGAGGGCGACACCTCGGTGGAGCCCACGGCCCGCCGGGGCTGGTGGGGCGATGCCTACCCGGAGGTCGACGGCGACCGCATCGGCTCACGCCTGTGGCTGCTGGCCCGGGAGAAGCAGACGCCGGCGGTGCTGGCCCGCGCTGAGCTGTATGCCCGCGAGGCCCTGCAGTGGCTGGTGGACGACGGTGTGGCCAGTGCGGTGGATGTGTCGGCAGAGCAGGTGAGCCTGGGCGTGCTTGGCCTGGCCATCACCATCACGCGCAGTGCGCAGCCGGTGCTGCGCTTCCGCTTCGATTCGTTTTGGAAGGGGGCTTGAATGCCGTTTGCACGACCCACTCTGGCCGAGCTGATCGAGCGCGCGGCGTCCGACATCGAGGCCGGCCTGCCTGGCACCGATGCACGCCTGCGCCGCAGCAACCTGGCGGTGATGGCCCGCATGCATGCCGGCGCAGTGCACGGCCTGTATGGCTACCTGGACTGGCTGGCCCAGCAGCTGATGCCGGACACCGCGGAGACGGTGTTCCTGGATCGGTTCTCGGGCATCTGGGGCGTGATTCGGGTGCCGGCGTCGTTCGCCTCGGGCCCGGTGACGGTGACCGGTACGTCGGGCGTGGTGGTGCCCTCTGGCACGCAGATGCAGCGCAGCGACGGTGCCGCCTTCGTGACCACAGCGGATGCAACGCTGGCCGCAGGCACTGTGGCACTGCCGGTGGCTGCGGTTGTGGCAGGCGCTGCCGGCAACGCGGTGGCTGGCACGCAGATGACGTTCGTGCAGCCGGTGGCAGGGGTGGCCAGCGCCGGCAACGTGGCAGCCGGTGGCCTGGTGGGAGGCGCTGACCGGGAGACGGACGATGCACTGCGCGGCCGTGTGATGGCGCGGATCCAGCAGGCACCGATGGGCGGCGCCCAGGCCGACTATGTGGCGTGGGCGTTGGAGGTGGCGGGCGTCACCCGCGCCTGGTGCTACCCGCTGGAGGGCGGCCCGGGTACGGTGGTGGTGCGCTTCGTGCGCGATACCGACGCCAGCCTGATCCCTGATGCGGGCGAGGTGGCCGCGGTACAGGCCTACATCGATGACCGGCGACCGGTGTGCGCGCAGGTGACGGTGCTGGCGCCGACGGCCGCAGCGCTGAACATGTCGATCACGTTGACGCCGGGCACTGCGGCGGTGAAGGCGGCGGTGACGGCTGAGCTGGCCGATGTGCTGCAGCGCGAGGCCTATCCCGGCGGCACGATCCTGCTGAGCCACCTTCGTGAGGCGATCAGCGTGGCCGCGGGCGAGACGAACAACGTGCTGGTGTCACCCGTTGCCGATGTAACGCACAGCGCTGGCCAGATGCCGGTGCTGGGCACCATCACGTGGAGCTGATGCGATGACGGTGGTGCGCCGGCTGACCGAGGGCGATGGCCTGCAGCTGCTGGAGGATCCGGTGGCGCAGCGGCTGACCGCGACGGTGCGCCGCGATGTGGTCGCATTCCTGGCCGACCTGGCCAGCGTGAGTCGGCCTGACCGTGGCGCTGGCGTGGTTGGCTTCAGCACGGCAGTGGCCTATCCCGCCGGGACCATCGGCTCGCGGATCAATGCCATCCTGACTGGCATCGGCGAGGGCCAGCCCTGGGCCGACGTGGATGCGCTGGTGGCCGACCTGGCTGGGCGCTTGCCCACGGGTGCGCTGAGCAGTGAGGTGCAGGACGTGCTGGCGCTGGTGACGGCCAATGCCGCGGTGGCCGGCAGCGTGTCGGCGCGCATCAAGGCCGAGGCCGATCTGCGTGTGGCCGACATTCAGGCCGAGGTGCTGGCGCGGCAGTCGGCCATCTCCGCAGCGGTCGACGGCCTGGTGGCAGAGGTGGTGGCGCTGTTCGAGGCGGGGGATGAGACGGTCAACAGCCGTATCACGACCGAGGTCGGGCAAAGCATTTCGCGCGACAGTGCGCTGGGGGTGCGCGTGGACTCCGTCAGCGCACGGCTGGACAGCGGCGACATAGCGACGTCGCTGGCGGCCGCTGCCACCTATGCCTACACCAAGGCCGCTGTGGACGCCGCGCTGGCCAGCACCAGCAGCACGCTGCGGGCTGAGTTCAGCGGCGCGGACGATGCGATCAAGGCTCGGCTGAATGCCGGCGGCGACATCGCCACGGCGATCGCCAGCGCCGCCAGCTACGCCTACACCAAGGCGGCGGTGGACAGCGCGCTGGCCAGCACCAGCAACACGCTGCGGGCCGAGTTCAGCGGTGCGGACGATGCGATCAAGGCCCGCCTGAATGCCGGCGGCGACATCGCCACGGCGATCGCCAGCGCCGCCAGCTACGCCTACACCAAGGCGGCGGTGGACAGCGCGCTGGCCAGCACCAGCAACACGCTGCGGGCCGAGTTCAGCGGCGCGGACGATGCGATCAAGGCTCGGCTGAATGCCGGCGGCGACATCGCCACGGCGATCGCCAGCGCCGCCAGTTACGCCTACACCAAGGCGGCGGTGGACAGCGCGCTGGCCAGCACCAGCACCTCGCTGCGCACAGAGTTCAGCAGTGCTGACAATGCGATCAAGGCGCGGCTGGACAGTGGGGACATCGCGTCGGCGATTGCCGCTGCGAGCAGCTATGCCTACACCAAGGCGGCAGCCGACTCGGCGATTGCAGCGTCGGCGTCCAGCCTGTACTCGTCGATCGCCGGGCCTGGTGGTGTGGTGAGTGCTGCCGTGGGGGTGGAGGCCAGCGCGCGTGCTACCGAGACCGGTGTGCTCAATGCGCAGTGGGCGCTGAAGGTGGTGGGCACGCGGTCTGATGGGCGCCGGGTCTTTGGTGCCATCGGCCTGGCGTCGACGGCCGCGGCGGCTGGATCTGGGTCTGAGTCGCAGATCATCCTGCAGGCGGACCGCCTGCTGTTCGTGCCGTCGAGCAATCTCAACGCCGACGCGACGAATGTTTTCGAGCTCGGCACCGTTAATGGCGTGACGACGCTGACTGTTCCCAGCGCGCGCATCGGTGATCTCACGGTCGGCTCCAAGGCGCTGGCCAACAATGCCACCTCGAAGGTGATCGGCTCGACCGTGGCCTATCAGACCGTGGCGCAGACGACGCTGGTGATTGAGGCGAGCGACATACCGGCCGGGCAGGCCACGGTGCCGGTCACGATCATCGGCAGCGCCGATTCGATCGGTGGGTCGATCTATTTCGACATTGCGTACTTCGCGGCTGGGACGGCGAACTGGAACTTCGCCGGGAACCTGCTCGCGGCACAACCGCCGGCGGGTGTCGGTGCCTCGGTGCACGTGGTGGCCCTGGGTGTCGGCACGTGGGTGATCGGTTGCTACAACCACGGCGGCAGCCCGTCCACGAGCGTGTACGACGGCAATTCGCGCAGCCGTAGCGTGGCTGTTTTCATGAGCAAGAAGTGATGGCCGACATGGATCAAGTGACCAGCACGGACCATGTGATCTACCGTGTGTCCAGCGGGGAAATTGTCCGGACCTTCGCCGGGCCTGAAGCGGATGTGGCGCACCAGCTCGTCGACGGCGAGGCTGCTCTTCCTGGAACTGGCAGTTGGCTGACCCACCGTGTGGTGGATGGTCAGGTGATCGCCTTGAGCGAGCCGCGGCGGCCCCCATTCGACGGCGCGCGCTTTGACTTTGACAGCGGGCTTTGGTTCGACCCATTGCAACGCGCCGAGACAGCGGCGGCGGCGCGTCGAGAGCTGCGTGATCGCATCGCGCAACGGATTGCGGGGCTGGAGGCACGCCAGCATCGGCCGTTGCGCGAGATCGAGATCGCCCGTGCGCTGGGCGCTTCGGTGCCGGCGGCTGCTGTGGCCGTGCTGCAGGAGCTGGAGAGCCAGGTGGCGGGTCTGCGGGCTCAGCTTGCAGGCCTGTCCTGATGCGGCGTCATGGCGGAGCGCGACTATCTCTACGTCGTCAGCGGGACGGGTGTGCCGCTGGTGTGGGGGCCGGCGGCCCTGATCTGGGAGACAACGATGCTTGAGCAGCTGCGTGAGCAGTTCGGGCTGGTGACCCATTCCGAGGTTGAGTTTCGGGATGCTCTCGCTGCCCTGTTGCCGTCCGGTGGTGCCTGGCCGCGGGATGATGGTTCGGCGCTGATGCGCCTGCTCGGGGCATTGGCGGCAGAGCTGTCGCGGGTGGACATGCGGGCCGGCCAGTTGCTGGGTGAGACCGATCCTGCAAGCACGACCGAGCTGCTCGTCGACTGGGAGCGGGTGGTCGGCCTGCCGGACCCGTGTGTCACGCGGGTGCAGACCGTTGCTGAGCGGCGCATGGCGCTGGAGGGGCGGCTGACCAGTGCCGGCGGACAGTCGCGGCGCTTCTTCATCGAGCTGGCAGCTCGCCTGGGCTACACCGTGACCATCGATGAGTTCGCCTCTGCGGCTGCTGCCACTGCTGCCGGTATTTTGTTTTCAGGCAGCGAGTGGGCTCACACCTGGCGGGTCAATGTGCCGAGTGCGGTCGCCGTGACGCCGTTTCGGGCTGGGTCGGGTGCCGCAGGTGAGCCTCTTCGCACCTGGAGCAACGAGGTGATCGAGTGCCAGTTCAACCGGTACAAGCCGGCTCACACACGCGTGCTCTTTGCCTACGGCACCTGACCTTTGAAGGGAGTTTGAACATGCATCGAATCGATGGACCCGCCGCTGCCCCTGGTGGCGTTTTCACGGATGGTGATCCTGCGGTCGGTACGCCGGCCACGGTGGTGACCGACGACTGGCTGAATGCCGTGCAGGAGGAAATCGTCGCGGTGATCGCCAGCGCCAGCATTGGCCTGGTGAAGGCGAACAATGCCCAGCTGCTGGCTGCGATCCAGGTGCTGACCGCTCGGGCTGTACCTCCCGGGGCGATCCAGGCGTTCGGGATGAGCAGCGTGCCGGCTGGGTGGCTGGCCTGCAATGGGGCCGTGGTCTCGCGCAGTGCGTACCCTGCGCTCTTTGCGGCGATCGGCGTGACCTATGGTCCTGGCGACGGATCGACGACTTTCGGTCTGCCCGACCTGCGCGGGGAGTTCTTGCGAGGGGTGGATGCTGGCCGTGGTGTGGATGTCGGCCGTGCGCTGGGTAGCGCTCAGGCTGATGAGCTGAAATCCCACGACCACGATGTGGTCAACGCGGTTGGGGGCTCAGCCACCTACGGTGTGCAGCTGAGCCATGCACAGGTCTATGGTGCTGGGCAGGGCGACGAGTTGGTGGTACATGGGGCGATCCTGGCCCGAGGTGGGGTGGAAACGCGCCCGCGGAACGTGTCTGTGGCCTTCGCTATCCGCACCTGAGCTGACCGAATCCGCCAGTTGGTTTGATGCCTCAAACTATGTGGCGTGATGCCTCAAACCATTTGGCGCTTTACAGTTGGTGTGTTCTGCGCAGGTAAAGGAGGAGGTGGCGGCCGCAGGCCGACGCCGGGGGACACGGAGCAGAACACGCCAACCTGGCCCGGCGCGTCCGCGCCAACCTACGAACGACCGCTGCCAGCAAAAAGAATCAAAGACCGCAACGCGCCGCAAGCCGCCCCCGACCGGTCGCGCAGAATGCACAGCAGCATGACCGGCCACACCCTGATCTGGATCGACGAGGACACCCCGCTGCCGCCCACCCGCTTCGCGCTGGGCGCCGACAGTGAGGCACCCGGCCTGCTGGCCGCTGGTGGACGGGTGACGCCGCGGCGGCTGGAGGAGGCCTACCGCCACGGCGTCTTCCCCTGGTACAGCCCCGGCGACCCGCCGCTGTGGTGGAGCCCCGACCCGCGCATGGTGCTGCCGGTGGCCGAATTCAGGCTGTCGCACACCCTGCGCAAGACCTTGCGCCGCTTCATCCGTGACCCAGCCTGCGAAATCCGCATCGACAACGCCTTCCGCAGCGTGATGGCGGCCTGCGCCGGCGCCCCGCGCGACGGCCAGGCCGGCACCTGGATCGTGCCGGAGATCATCGACGCCTACTGCGCCTGGCATGCCGCCGGCGCGGCCCACAGCGTCGAGACCTGGATCGGCGGTGAACTCGTTGGCGGCCTGTACGGCGTGGGCCTCGGCGCGATGTTCTTCGGCGAGTCGATGTTCGCGCGCCGCACCGACGCCAGCAAGATCGCCCTGGCCGCGCTGGTGGCCTTCTGCCGGGCACATGGCATCACGCTGATCGACTGCCAGCAGAACACCGGCCACCTGGCCAGCCTGGGTGCGCGGGAAATCACGCGCCAGGCCTTCGAGGCCCACCTGGCCCGGGCCCTGGCGTCGCCAGCGCCGCCGGCCTGGGCCTATCATCCCGGCTTGTGGGCGCAACTGGACCTGGGCGCGCCCGACCGCCCCGGCGAGGCCACCACCCCGCCACCGCCCGCCGCCCCTGAAGCCGACCGCGCGTGACCTATCCCAAGGAGCTACCGCTGTCGTCGTTGCAGTTTTATGCAACGGCGCCCTACCCTTGCAGCTACCTGCCCGACCGGCTGGCGCGCTCGCAGGTGGCCACCCCCAGCCACCTGATCCATGCCGACGCCTACTCCGGCCTGGTGGCCAACGGCTTCCGGCGCAGCGGCATGTTCACCTACCGGCCCTATTGCGACGGCTGCCGCGCCTGCGTGCCGCTGCGGGTGCCGGTGGCCAGTTTTGCGCCCACCCGCAGCCAGCGCCGTGCCTGGAAGGCCCATGGCCAACTCAAGACCCGGGTGCTGCGGCTGGGTTTCGTGCCCGAGCATTACCAGCTCTACCTGCGCTACCAGTCCGGCCGCCACGCTGGCGGCGGCATGGACCACGACAGCGTTGACCAGTACACCCAGTTCCTGCTGCAGAGCAGGGTCAACTCGCGCCTGGTCGAGTTCCGCGATCCGTCGGAGGACGGCAGCGGCACGCTGCGCATGGTGGCCATCGTCGACGTACTCAACGACGGCATCTCGGCCGTCTACACCTTTTACGACCCCGATTACAAGGGCAGCCTGGGCACCTACGGTGTGCTGTGGCAGATCGAGCAGGTGCGCCAGCTCAAGCTGCCGCACCTGTACCTGGGCTACTGGATCGCCGAAAGCGACAAGATGGCCTACAAGGCCGGTTTCGGCCCTTACCAGTTGCTGCGCGACGGGCAATGGGCCTGGGCCGGGCCCCCGGACACCCCGCCCGGCTGACGCCCACGACGCCAACGTCGCCCCGCGGACAGGGTGCGTCGCGGGCCCCGCCTACAATCGTGTGATGGCACTTTCCCCCGTACCCGAGCTCGTCGCCGAGCTGGCCGCTGGCCGCATGGTGATCCTGGTTGACGAAGAAGACCGCGAAAACGAAGGCGACCTCGTGCTCGCGGCCGACCATGTCAGC
>Ga0208398_100223_pt1 | contig 47978 bp, 44 predicted proteins | sample LakWasMe79_HOW10_2_FD_183905 | JGI IMG/M metagenome (GOLD analysis project Ga0208398, IMG submission 183905) | Freshwater sediment methanotrophic microbial communities from Lake Washington under simulated oxygen tension - Sediment Metagenome... | ecosystem: Environmental > Aquatic > Freshwater >...
GGGGCAAGTTGTCCGGGGTGTTCTTTACCCATCTGCACATCGACCACATTTCCGGCATGCCCGACATTCCCAACGACGTGCCGCTGTACATCGGGCCCACCGAATCGACGGAGAAGAACTTCATCAACCTGTTTGTGCACGGGTCCACCAACCAGCTGCTGCAGGACAAGCAACGGCTGCAGGAATGGGGCTTTCAGGGCGATGCCCAAAACCAGTTTGAAGGCATCGTGGACGTTTTTGAAGACGGCTCCCTGTTTGCCATCAGCGTGCCAGGGCATACATCGGGCAGTGTGGCCTACCTGGTGCGCACGACCCAAGGACCGGTGTTGCTCACCGGGGACACCAGCCATACCCGCTGGGGCTGGGACCATGCGGTCGAGCCGGGTGATTTCACGCGCAACAACGCGCGCAACCTGCAGAATCTGCAGCGGCTCAAGGCGCTGGTGGCACGCCACCCGCAGATGGCCGTGCGACTGGGGCACCAACCCTAGCCACAGGCCACATGACAGGAATGTAATGGAGCCGTCATCCGGGTGGCGGCTTGGGCGCACTAGACTGCTCCTCAGTACCAAGCCGATAAGGACATCGACCATGCCATTCTCCAGAACCCTTTCCGCCCTTTTCGCAATGGGGCTCAGCGCCACACTGGCGGGTGGCGCATGGGCGCAATCCACCGCCCCCCTGACCGACGGCGAAGTCAAGAAGATGGACCCCAAGGCGCAGACCATCACGCTGGCGCACGGCCCCATTCAAAACCTGGACATGCCGGCCATGACCATGGTGTTCAAGGCCGGCACGCCCGCCTTGCTGGGCAAAGTTAAGGTCGGCGACAAGGTGAAGTTCCGTGCCGAAATGCCCAATGGCACCTTGACGGTTACGGCCATTGCGTTGGCAAAATGACACCCCGGTTCCATGGTTTTCTGCTGGCGACCAGCCTGGCCGTAACTGCTGCCGGGGCCATGGCGCAAACCGCTACGGAGTCCCTTCCAGGCGGCACACTGGACAGCCTGTTGACCCTGGCCCGGGAGCGCAATCCCGAATTCAGCGCCATGCGCCACGAAGCAATGGCCGCCAACGAGCGCGTGCTGCCGGCCGGGGCCCTGATGGACCCGCGGCTCAAGGTGGAGTTGCAGGACATCACCAGGGGTGGCGAGCAGGGGGCAACGGTTCTTCCAAGCGATGTGGGTGCTACTGCCTACACGCTGACGCAGGATTTGCCCTGGTCCGGCAAGCGCGCACTCAAGCGCGACATCGCCGCACTGGAGGCCGACGGCGCGCAGGGGCGGGCCCGGCAAACCTGGTCCGAAATGGCCGCACGCATCAAGGCGGTATTTGCCCAGCGCTATCTCATCCAGGGCAGCCAGCGCCTGGTCGGTGAATCACTGGACCTGATGCTGCAACTAGAGAAGGTGTTGCAGGTACGCTATGCCACAGGACTTTCGGCCCAGCAGGACATCACCCGCATCCACGTGGAGCACACCGCGATGCGCGGCGAGCTGGTGGCCTTGGCGAACGAGTGGCGGCAAACCCAGACCCGCCTGAACCTGCTGCTGGGGCGCCCGGCGAATGCGGCCCTGGCCTCGCCCGAGGGCTTGCGTGCTGTGCCCGAGCCGACCAAACTCGAATTTGCTGCGCTGTCGGAGCGCCTGCGCGGTGCGAACCCGCAACTCTTTGTGGAATCCGCGCGCGTCAGGTCCGCCGAGAAGACCCGTGACCTGGCCTACAAAGCCCGCTACCCGGACTTCACGCTGGGTGTCAGCGCCATGCAGCGCCAAAGCGCGGTCAAGGAATGGGGCCTGATGCTGGAGCTCAACCTGCCGATCCGCGACGGTGCCTTGCAGTCGCAGGAGCGCGAGTCCGAGGCCATGCTGGCGGCAGCCCGCGCGCGCCAGGAGGCTGCGGCCAACCAGGCGTTGACGGATCTGGCGGACAACCTCAACGCACTGGAGGCGGCCCGCCAGACCGAGCATCTGGTGGTCTACAGCCTGTTGCCGCAGACAGATCTGACCTGGCGCGCTGCCCTGGCGGGCTATGAAAACGGCAAGGGCGATTTCGCCGCGCTGCTGGACGCACAGCGCCAGATTCGCCAGGCCAGGCTCAACCAGCTCAAGGCGCAAGTCGATGCACAAATGCGGTTGGCGGAAATAGAACGGCTACTAGGGGAAGATTTATGAAATCCGGTGCAATCATCGCTGTGGGGGCGATGGCCCTGGCAGCCGCCGTGGGGGGTGGGTATTGGCTGGGGCAATCCGGCAAGGCCGCGCCAGCGCCGGCTGCGGCCATGCCCGCTACGGGCACCGCCGAGCCAGCCAAAAAAACGCCGAAGCTGCTCTACTACCGCAACCCCATGGGTTTGGCGGATACCTCGCCGGTGCCCAAAAAAGATTCCATGGGCATGGACTACATCGCCGTGTTTGATGCGGAGCCCGGGGATGAGCCGGCAACCGGCAACCAGATCAAGATCAGTACCGACAAGGTGCAAAAGCTTGGTGTGCGCACCGAGGCTGTCCAACTGCGCAGCATGGACCGCACGATCCGCGCGGCAGGGCGCGTGGAGCCCGATGAGCGGCGCATCTACATGATTGCACCCAAGTTTGAAGGGTATGTGGAGCGTCTGCACGTCAACGTGACCGGGCAGCCGGTGGCCAAGGGCCAGCCGCTATTCGAGGTCTACAGCCCCGAGCTGGTGTCGGTGCAGCGCGAGTATGCGATTGCGGCCCAGGGCGTGGCGTCGCTTAAGGGCTTGGACAGCCCGGCCCAGCTGGGCATGGCGCGCCTGGTCGAGTCCAGCCTGCAACGGCTGAAGAACTGGGACATTTCCGAAGAACAGGTCAAGGCGCTGGTGGCCTCTGGTGAGAGCAAACGCACAATGACATTCCGTTCGCCGGTGTCGGGCATCGTCACCGAGAAGAAGGCCGTGCAGGGCATGCGCTTCATGCCCGGTGAGGCGCTGTACCAGGTGTCGGACCTGTCGGCCGTGTGGGTGGTGGCCGATGTGGCCGAGCAGGACATCGGTCTGGTCAAGAACGGCAGCAAGGCCAGCATCCGAATCAACGCCTACCCCGACAAACTGTTTGAGGGCAAGGTCACCTATGTCTACCCGACGCTCAAGGCGGAAACCCGCACCGTGCCGGTGCGCTTGGAGCTGGCCAATCCGGGCCTGTTGCTGAAACCCTCCATGTTCGCCCAGGTGGAGTTGCCGGTATCGGCGCGCGGCCCGGTGCTGACGGTGCCGGTGTCGGCGGTGATTGACAGTGGTACGCGTCAGATTGTGCTGGTCCAACTCGCCGCCGGGCGCTTTGAGCCACGCGCGGTCCAATTGGGTGAGCGCAGCGACGACCAAGTGGTGGTGCGCGAAGGGTTGAAGGAAGGTGAACTGGTGGTGACAGCAGCCAACTTCCTGATTGACGCCGAGAGCAATCTCAAGGCCGCCCTCAGCGGCTTTGGTTCTGCATCAAATACGCCTACAGCCCTCGTGGATGCTTCACAAGTAGCTACCAAATCCACAGCATCTGTCAGCCACCGTGCCGACGGCGTGGTGGACAGCGTGGACGCCAAGGAACAAACCGTCAGCATCAGCCACGGCCCGGTGGCCAGCCTCAAGTGGCCGGCCATGACCATGGAATTCAAGGTGGCCAATGCAAGCCTGCTCAAAGGTCTTAGCAGCGGTTCACGGGTCACCGTCGATTTTGTGGAGCGCGCGCCGGGTGAATGGGTCATCACGACCATAAAGACTGCACAAGGGAGCACCCAATGAATACGGCAGTAGCGTCAAAGGGGGCATTGGGTCCCGCCGATTTCTGGGCATTTGACAGCATGAGGCGGGGCCCAATGCTCCCTTTGATGCAGCACGTTCAACGATAGGTTCCTATGCTTGCCCACATCATCGACTGGTCCGGCCGCAACCGCTTCCTGGTCCTGCTGGCCACGCTGTTCATCGTGATGGCGGGCATCTTCGCGGTGTTGCGCACGCCCATCGACGCCTTGCCCGATCTGTCCGACGTGCAGGTCATCGTCTACACCGAGGTACCGGGCCAGGCGCCGCAGGTGGTGGAAGACCAGGTGACCTATCCGCTGACGACGGCCATGCTGTCGGTGCCCAAGTCCAAGGTCGTGCGCGGCTTCTCATTCTTTGGCGCGTCCTTTGTTTACATCATCTTTGAAGACGGCACCGACATCTACTGGGCCCGGTCGCGCGTGCTGGAGTACCTGAATTTTGCGTCGGGGCGCATGCCCAAGGGCGTGACGCCGCAGATCGGGCCGGATGCCACTGGCGTGGGCTGGGTCTATCAGTACGCCTTGATTGGCAAGGACAAGACGCTGGCCGAACTGCGCAGCGTGCAGGACTGGTTTCTGCGCTACCAGTTGACCAAGGCGCAGGGCGTGGCCGAAGTGGCCTCGGTGGGCGGCTTTGTGCAGACCTACCAGGTGACGGTGGACCCCGGCAAGTTGCGCTCCTACGGCATTCCCTTGATGAAGGTGGCTCAGGTGATCCGCGACTCCAACCGCGATGTAGGCGGCCGCGCGGTGGAGATGGCCGAGACCGAGTACATGGTGCGCGGCAAGGGCTATCTGCGCGGCAAGGCCGACATCGAGATGCTGGTGGTCAAGAGCGACAAGGGCACACCGGTATTGATTCGCGACATTGGCCGTGTGGAGCTGGTGCCGGATGAGCGCCGGGGTGTGGCCGAACTCAATGGAGAGGGTGAGGTGGTGGGTGGCATCGCGATGGCGCGCTATGGCCAGAACGCGCTCGAAGTCATCAGCAACGTCAAGGCCAAGATCGAGGAACTGCAGTCCGGCTTGCCACCCGGCGTCACGGTGCAGACGGTGTATGACCGCTCGGACCTGATTTACCGCGCCATCGACAATTTGAAGCGCACGCTGCTGGAAGAGTCCGTCATCGTGGCCCTGGTCTGCTTTGTGTTCCTACTGCATCTGCGCAGCGCACTGGTCGCGATTCTGATGCTGCCGGTGGGTGTGCTGATGGCCTTCATCGCCATGCGCTTGCTGGGCATGAACTCCAACCTGATGAGCCTGGGCGGCATCGCCATTGCGATTGGCGCGATGATCGACGCGGCCATCGTGATGATCGAGAACGCGCACAAGCACCTGGAGCGCCTGCCAGCCGAACACAGCACGGCGGATCGCGCTACCGCGATGATGGACGCGTGCAAGGAAGTAGGCCCCGCGCTATTCTTCTCGCTGCTGATCATCACCGTGTCCTTTCTGCCGGTGTTCACGCTCGAAGCGCAAGAGGGACGGTTGTTCTCGCCGCTGGCCTATACCAAGACCTTCTCCATGGCCGGGGCCGCCATGCTGTCGGTCACGCTGGTGCCGGTGCTGATGCTGCTGTTCATTCGCGGCAAGATCATGCCGGAGGCCAAGAACCCGGTGAACCGTTTCCTGATCTGGGTCTACCGCCCGATCATTGCCGGCGTCATGCGCTGGAAGAAGACCACCATCGTTATCGCGCTGCTGACGCTGTTGGTGTCGTTCTACCCCGCCTCGCAACTGGGCTCCGAGTTCATGCCAACACTCAACGAAGGCACGCTGCTCTATATGCCCGCGTCCTTGCCCGGCATGTCCATCACCAAAGCGGCCGAGCTGATGCAGACGCAGGACAAGATCATCAAGAGTTTTCCGGAAGTGGAGTCGGTGTTCGGCAAGGCAGGGCGCGCCAACACGGCCACCGACCCGGCGCCGACCGAGATGTTCGAGACGGTCATCAACCTCAAACCCGAATCGCAGTGGCGGGCCGGGCTGACAATGGACGGCCTGATCGCCGAACTCGACAAGGCGCTGCAGTTCCCCGGTGTGGCCAATGCCTGGACCATGCCCATCAAGGCGCGCACCGACATGCTGTCCACCGGCATCCGCACACCGATTGGCATCAAGGTCTTTGGCAAAGACCTGGAGGAAATGGAAAAGCTGGCCAAGCAGATCGAGGCCGTCGTCAAGGCCGTGCCTGGCACCACCAGCGCCTTTGCCGAACGCATCACCGGCGGCTTCTACCTCAACATCGAACCCGACCGCGAGCAACTGGCCCGCTACGGTCTGGCCGTGGGTGACGTGTTGGATGTCATTGGCACCGCCCTGGGCGGCGAGATGGTGACCACCACGGTAGAGGGGCGCGAGCGCTATGGCGTGACGGTGCGCTACCCGCGCGAGTTGCGCTCAGACCCGCAGCAGATTGCCCGTGAAGTGCTGGTGCCCACGATGGATGGCGCCATGATCCCGCTGGGCCAGTTGGCCAAGGTGGTGGTGGCCAAGGGCGCGCCCGGCATCCGCACCGAGAACGCGCTGCTGTCGGCCTACATCTATGTCGATATCCGCGACCGCGACATTGGTGGCTATGTGGCCGACGCCAAGAAAGCTGTCGCAGCCCAGGTGAAGTTTCCACCCGGCTATTACGTGACCTGGAGCGGGCAGTTCGAGTACATGGAACGCGCCATTGAGAAGATGAAGATCGTGATTCCGTTCACGCTGCTGTCCATCTTCCTGCTGCTGTACCTGAACTTCCGCCGCATCACCGAGACGCTGATCGTCATGCTGTCCGTGCCGTTTGCGCTGGTGGGCGGTGTGTGGTTGATGTGGCTGCTGCATTACAACCTGTCGGTAGCCGTGGCCGTGGGCTTCATCGCGCTGGCCGGCGTCGCGGCCGAGACCGGCGTGGTGATGCTGATCTACCTGGACCATGCCTGGGAGGCGGTCAAGGTGACATGTCGCGCAGCGGGTCGCGAACCCGATGTCAAAGACCTGTACGCCGCCGTGATGGAAGGCGCCGTGGAACGCGTACGACCCAAGATGATGACGGTGGTGGCCATCATGGCCGGCCTGTTGCCCATCCTGTGGGGTACCGGCACCGGCTCCGAAGTCATGAGCCGCATCGCCGCGCCGATGGTGGGCGGCATGGTGTCGAGCACCGTGCTGACGCTGGCGGTGATTCCGGCCATCTATGCGCTGGTGAAGCAGTGGCGGTTGAAGCGGGGGCTGGAGTAGTTGTTTCGCCACGCGTGGTGGTGGCTGATTGGAGTGCGCGTTGAATGAATGTTAACGTTGCGTGCGGCAGGACCCTGGAGAGAGCCCATTTGGAGCGTCGATTTTCCTTACATTGTTACAAATAGATTCCTGGAATGCAACGTAACTATATGATTTGTATATAGATATTAGTTTGGCATATGTTTTGCTTAATTGACTTTGTCTTTACGTAACTGAGGAATCACAAAATGAAACTGTTTTCTATCGTTGCTGCCGTTGCAGCTTTGACCTTTGCATCTGCCAGTTCACATGCCTATGTCACTTATTCTGGTGTTGACTCGAATGGTTCATTTGTTCAGTCTGACGCTGCTCAGACGGGCTTCTTGTCTCAGCTCCAAGGCGTAGGCACGGAGACTTTTGAGGGGATTGCGACAGGAACCAATGCTCCTTTGTTGCTGTCGTTTGTAGGTGCAGGAACAGCGAGTTTGAACGGTAGCGCATCTGTCCAAAGTTCTAGTACAGTCTGCTGCGGTCGTCACCCACGCTCTGGTACGCAGTTGGTTGAGACGGAATCCACCAATTTTTCCATCTCATTCGGTTCAGGTGTTGCAGCTTTTGGTTTCTTTGGTACCGACATCGGTGAGTTCGGTGGAGACCTGCAAATCCAGGTAAACAAAGCTGGTGGTGGTTTTGTGGTGATCGACGTGCCTGACGTGCACAATCAGGGGCGGGCCGATGGTTCGTCGCTGTTTTTTGGTCTCATTGCCGCAGACGCGTCTGAAGTGTTTACATCGATCCAGTTTCTGGATGCAGTTTCGGGCAGCGGTGATGTCTTCGGCTTTGACGACATGACGGTTGGTTCGTTGGCCCAAGTTTGCCGCGTGAACTGCAATAACGTGCCTGAACCCGGTAGCCTGGCATTGGCTGGTCTGGCGCTGATCGGCTTGGTGGGTGCCCGTCGCTCACGCGCTGCCAAATAGTCCTCCTTTGCTCGCAGTATTTGCGAGTAACAAGAAGGCGACCTTCAGGTCGCCTTTTTTTATGCGCAACGCAGCTTTGATGTGGCATCTGTCTTGATTGCTGTAGCGTTACGTCCGTCGCCGAACTGGCGTAGTATCAACCCCATGACGGTCACACCTTCGTTCGGGTTAGCGCGCATCGTTTGTCTTCTTGGTTGCATGCTGGCGCTGCCGGGTGTGGGACAGGTTCGGGAGATCGTCTGCTACAGCGACGTGTTTTCGCCCTATGTGATTCAGGAAGGCGATGACATCCGGGGTATCGATGTGGACGCCATTGCCGAGGCTGGCCGCCGGGTTGGTATCAAAGTCAGGTTTCAACTGTTGCCCTGGGTTCGGCTTGAGCGCGAAATCGCCCTTGGCGAGCGCAGTGACGTGGAATGCGCGTTTGCCTACACGCTGACGGATGCACGCAAGGCTTATATGGATTTCACGACGGTTCCGGTCAAGTTGACAGAACTCAGCATCTTCGCGCGCACTGGCACTTTTCCTGCGTTCAAGGGCATTGAGGATCTTCGAGGGAAGACGGTTGGTATTCGCCGTGGATTTAAGCTGCCCGCAGAGATGCAAGCCATGGTTGATAGCGGAGTCATCCAGATGGAAGAGGTGAACCGCGATCCTCAAAATTTTGAGAAGCTGGCACGGGGTCGACTGCACGCTGTATTGTCGAACCGTGAAGTCGGCAATGAAGTTCTGGAACGGATTGCTTCCACGGATATCGTCGCCTTGTTACCTTCGGTTCAGATTACGCCAACCTACATGGTCTTCAACAAGGCCAAAGGACTCAATGCGTTGATTCCTCTCTTCGACAAGGGATTCAAGTCGATGGTGGCCGACGGCACGTACCGAAAAATCAGAGCCAGATACCTATAGGTATGAACCACGCGCAACGGAGCTTGCATGAACGAAAACATTACCCTAATACTCTCGAAGATGGCCGCCCTGGAAGACGAACTGCGCACCGCCGTGCACGAGCAGGAGAGCCGCATGTTCTTCCAGATCAAGGGCAAGCGCATTGAGTTTGAGAGTTCGGTCAAGGCTGCACACCGCAAGCTCAAGAAGAATTTTTTCCGGTGGCTGGTCACCAACCGCCCGCAGAACCTGATCACCGGACCCATCATCTACAGCATGATTGTTCCGCTGATGCTGCTGGACCTGTGCGTGAGCTTTTACCAATGGTCGTGCTTTCCCATCTACGGAATCGCCAAGGTTTGGCGTAGCGACTACATCGTGTTTGACCGGCGCCACCTCAGCTACCTCAATTTCATCGAAGTATTCCATTGCACGTATTGCGAGTATGGCAATGGTCTGATGAGTTTCATGGCGGAAATCCTGGCCCGCACGGAAGAGTACTTTTGCCCCATCAAACACGCCCACAAAATACTGGGCACCCACAGGCACTACAACCGATTCCTGGACTACGGTGATGCGGCGGATTACGAGAAAAAGCTCGAAGAGTTCCGGGTCGGCCTAGGCAAGGAAAAGCCCTGAACCATTTCCCTGGGCTGAGCGCGGCTAACCCGGAAACCAATACCTTTCAGAATTTGACAATTTTGGTGTGACTTTTTGCTCTATGGTACAGAGTACTCTACAATAGTCGAATGGAGCATCAAAACTCGTCGACCCTGAACCGCGAAGACGCCCGCCAGGCGCTGGACACGATTGCGGTCACCGCACAGCGCAGTACCACCCTGTACCGTTACCACCAGGCCTCGCCGTATTTCTTCCTGTGGGGCGTGGTGTGGATGTTGGGCTATGGATTGAGCGACCTGTGGCCGGCTCAGGCCGGTTGGACGTGGATGCTGCTGGATGCTGTGGGCATTGGGATGTCCATAGTCATTGCCACGTCCGGGCGGGCGCAGCGTGGCGCTGGTTCGGCAATGGCCTGGCGAATCGCGGGATTGGGGGGCAGTCTTTTTCTGTACTTCGCCGCCGCCTTTGCGGTAATGGCGCCTTCAAGTGGCAAGCAGGTTTCGACGTTTATCACGCTGACCGTGGCCCTGGCCTATGGTCTGGTCGGCCTGTGGGCGGGGCTGCGGTGGATAGGCGCCGGTGTGGCGGTGGCTGCGCTGGCCTTGGTTGCCTATTTTTATGTGCCAACCTACTTCAACACATGGATGGGCTTTGCCGGCGGTGGCGTGCTGGTGCTGACCGGGTACTGGTTGCGAAGAGTCTGAGATGGCCGAATTCAATGACCTCATCCACCAGCCCATGCGGCTCAAGATCATGGCGACCCTGAACACCTTTCCCAAAGGGGAAATGGTGGAGTTTGTGCGGCTGCGCGACATCATCCAGGCCACTGAAGGCAATTTGGGCGCCCATTTGTCAACCCTTGAAAAGGCTGGCTACATCGAAGTCCTCAAAGACTTTCTGGGGAAAAAGCCACGTACACGCGTGCAAATGACGCCCAGCGGGCGCGAGGCCTTTCGACAACACGTTCAGCACCTCAACGATCTTCTGTCCGGCGACTGCTAGTCGTCTCTTTCAACCCAAGGAGCTTTCTATGACATCACCCATTCGTAGGGCCTGCCAATTTGGTTGGTTTGCCGCCATGGCTTTTCATACGGCATCGTCGTGGTCGCAGGCACCGGAGAGCCCGGCGGTCGTGATGGCCAAACAACGCGAAGCGATGGTCCCATTGGGCTTTATGGACGGGGTCTGGCGCGGTCCGGCGTGGACGCTGGACCCCACCGGCAAGCGCCACGAAGTCACGCAGACCGAACGCGTGGGCAGCTTTCTGGACGGCACTGTGCGCGTCATCGATGGCCGTGGTTACAACGCCGATGGCACGCCGGGTTTTCGTGCCTTTGGCGTGGTGTCCTACGACCCGGCCAAGAAGACCCTGTCGATGCGTTCCTGGGCGCAGGGCCGCACCGGAGAATTTCCGTTTTCCCCCAAGGAGGATGGCTTTGTCTGGACCACACCGGCTGGGCCCAATGCCTCGGTTCGGTACACCGCTGTGATCAAAGACGATACATGGCGCGAAGTCGGTGAGTACCTGGCGGAAGGGCGTGAACCGCGACAGATTTTCGAGATGAACCTGCGCCGCGTCGGTCCTACCCAGTGGCCGGAAGACGGCGCGGTTACGATGAAGTGAAAGCTTCCCGTCGGTGCACCCAGGCCAGAAACGCGCATAGTGAGACGCCCGCTGCCACTAGCCCTGCCGTGCTCATGGCCCAGTAGCCTTGCGCGCCCTGCAGAGCGGGTGGCGCCCATGTGCTGGTGGTGACCCAGTAGCCGCCGCCCAAACCAATGCCCCATAGCGAGGTGGCATAGAACACCAGCGGCATCAGCGTGACGCGGTGCGAGCGCAGCACAAAGTTGGCCATGGTCTGGGCCGCGTCGGCCACGTGGAACCACCAGACCCACACCAGCAGCGGCAGCGTGGCGGCGATGATGGTCGGGTTGTCGGTGTAGACATGCAGCACCGGTTCGCGCAGCACATAGACCAGCGCGCCCAGCAGGGCCGCCAAGCCGACACCGATTTCCACGCCGTGCCATCCCAGGCGCCGGGCCTCGGCCAGGTCATTGGCGCCCACGCGTTGCGCCACCAGCGTGGCCGTGCCGTTGGCCAGGGCCAGCGGCACCATGAACATCATGGACACCAGATTGGCCGCGAGCTGGTGCCCGGCGACGGCCTCACCGCTGTGGCGCGAGATCAGGAAGGCCATGGAGCTGAAGCCCGTGACTTCAATCATGATGGCGGCTCCCATCGGTACACCCAGGCGCAGCTGGGCCAGGATGGCGGTGCGGTTCGGGGGGCGAAAGCCCTTGTCGTGCAGACCAAATTTGGCATAGAACGGGTCGCGGTGCAGCACCGCCCAGGCAATCAGGGCCTGCGACCACATCACCACCGCCGTGGCAATGCCGCAGCCCACCACGCCCATGGGCGCCACCCGCCACGGCTCCATCCCCAGCGGTAGCGGCAGGGTCCAGCCGTAGATGAACAGGGCGCTCAGCGGAATCTTCAGCGTCAGCCCTATGACCTGGATGGCCATGACGGCCTTGGGTCGCGACACCGCGGTGTTGAACCCCCGGTACACGGTGAACAGCAGCGATGCCGGCAGCGAAAACGCCAGTGCCATCAGGTAGCCACGCACCTTGTCCGTGACGTCGGGACCGGTCTTGGCCAGTGCCAGAAAGGGGCCGGGAAACAGCAGCAGGGTGCTGCCCACCAGCGCCAGTGCCAGCGCCAGCCAGATCGCCTGGTGCACCTGCAGGCCGGCGGCCCGCAGCTTGCCTGCGCCAAACAGCTGCCCGGCCACCGGGCTGATGGCCAGCACCATGCCCATGAAGCCGATGAAGACCGTGATGTACACCGCCATGCCGATGGACAGCGCCGCCAGGTCATTGGCCGCAAAACGCGCCACCAGAATCGTGTCGACGGTGCTGAAGCCCAGCACGGCCAGTTGTCCGATCAGCACCGGCCAGGCCATGGGCAGGATGCGGGAAAAGCTGTCGCGCAGCGATGCGAAGTAGTGGGGGTGAGCGCCCGGGTGCGCAGTGTCAGGGATGTCAGTCATTGACGCGCCAGTATCGCCGAAGCCCGCGGACACTGCCCGTCGCACACTGAACGCGGTATGCTGGCGTCCTTGAATATTCCACTGGGAGAGTCGCCATGGTGAGAAAAATTCTGCTGGGTTTGCTGGTTGTCATCACGCTCATCCTGCTGTTCGCGGTGACCCGTCCGGACGCCTTTCGCGTAGAGCGCAGCATCGCCATCAAGGCGGATCCGGCCAAGGTTTATGCCCTGCTCAATGACTTCCACTTTTTCAAAAGCTGGTCCCCGTGGGAAGCGCTGGATCCGGCCATGAAGGTGACCCACAGCGGCGCGGCCAGCGGACCCGGCGCGGTCTACGAGTGGTCGGGTAACGACGCGGTAGGTGCCGGGCGCATGGAGATATTGAAGTCGGTGCCCAATGCCCAAGTGACGGTAAAGCTGGATTTCCTCCAGCCGTTTGAAGGGCACAACACGTCCGAATACACCCTGTCCACCAGCGGCGATGCCACCACGGTGACCTGGGCCATGTTTGGCCCCAGCCCTTACATTTCGAAAGTCATGGGCCTGTTTGTCAGCATGGACGCCATGATTGGCAAGGATTTCGAGCGGGGCCTGGCCCAGCTCAAGGCGGTTGCCGAGAAGTAGGCAGGCCGATAGAGCCCGGATGCGATACTCATCTTTTCAAGGTTTTTTATTCAACGCGAGACCACCATGCAACCCACGGTAAAACCCCAAAACCCCAATTTTTCGTCAGGCCCCTGCGCCAAGCGCCCGGGCTACAACGTGGCGGCGCTACAGCTCGATGTGCTGGGCCGTTCACACCGCTCCGCACTGGGCAAAAAGGCACTGGGGCTGGCCTGCAGCGAGACCGCCCGCATTCTGGGCCTGCCCGAGGGCTACCGCGTGGCCGTGGTTCCCGCATCCGACACGGGCGCGGTCGAGATGGCCATGTGGTCCTTGCTGGGGCCGCGCGGCGTGGATGTGCTGGCCTGGGAGTCGTTCGGCTCCGGCTGGGTCACCGATATCGTCAAGCAGCTCAAGCTGCCCAACGTTACCAAGATTGAGGCCGGTTATGGCGAGATTGCCGATGTGTCCCGGGTGAATTTTGACAACGACGTGGTGTTCACGTGGAACGGCACAACCTCCGGCGTCAAGGTGCCCAATGGCGACTGGATTGCGGCCGATCGCGCCGGCCTGACCATCTGTGATGCCACCTCGGCCGTGTTTGCCATGGAGTTGCCATGGGACAAGCTCGATGTGGTGACCTACTCCTGGCAAAAGGTGCTGGGCGGCGAGGGCGGCCACGGCATGCTGATCCTGAGCCCGCGTGCGGTGGCCCGGCTGGAGAGCTACTCCCCCCCATGGCCCATGCCCAAGATCTTCCGCATGACGTCGGGCGGCAAGCTGACCGAAGGCCTGTTCAAGGGCGAGACCATCAACACACCGTCCATGCTGTGCGTCTCCGACTACCTGGATGCGCTGGCCTGGGTGGACGGCCTGGGCGGCGTGCAGGCCACCATCGCGCGCAGCGAAGCCAATCTGCAGGTGCTGGCCGACTTTGCGGCTGCCAACGACTGGATTTCCTTCCTCGCCAAAGACCCGGCCACGCGCTCCAACACCAGTGTCTGCCTGACGCTGACCGTCAGCGAAGAGCAGGTCAAGAAGATGGTCAAGCTGCTGGAAGCCCAGGGCGTGGCCTATGACATTGGCGCCTACAAAGATGCGCCGGCTGGCATTCGCATCTGGTGCGGTGCTACGGTCGAGGCGGCCGATCTGAAGGCCTTGCTGCCGTGGCTGACCTGGGCCCATGCCCAGGTGACCCAGGCGGCCTGAGCGCCCCACACTGTCCTATCACCACGTTCCGGGAGTCTGCTTGTATGTTCAAGGTCCGCACCTATAACCAGATTTCCGTCAAGGGACTGGAACGCTTCCCCCGCCAGCTGTACGAGGTGGGCAGTGATATTGGCAGCCCCGACGCCTATTTGCTGCGCAGCCAGAAGCTGCAGGGCCTGGAGGTTCCCAAGACGCTGCTGGCCGTGGCGCGGGCCGGGGCCGGGGTCAACAACGTGCCGGTGGGCGAGTACAGCAAGCTGGGCATCGTGGCCTTCAACACGCCCGGTGCCAACGCCAATGCCGTCAAGGAACTGGTCATGGCGGGCATGCTGCTGGCCACCCGCGGCATCCTGAGCGGGCTGGGCTATGTGCAGACGCTGACCCACATGACCGATGCGGCCGAGATGGCCCAATTGCTGGAGAAGGAGAAATCCCGCTTTGCCGGTGGGGAACTCAAGGGCAAGACCCTGGGCGTTGTCGGGCTCGGTGCCATTGGCTCCATGGTGGCCGACATGGCGCTGGCCATGGGCATGAAGGTGGTGGGGTTCGATCCGGCCTTGTCGATTGACGCGGCCTGGCGCCTGTCCAATGCGGTGACCCGCATGGAGAATCTGCAGTCCCTGCTGGCGCGTTCCGACTACATCTCCCTGCATGTACCGGCCATGGATGCCACGCGCCACATGATCAACGAGGACGCGCTGGCCTCCGCCAAAAAAGGCGCGGTGCTGCTGAACTTTGCCCGGGAAACCATTGTCGATCCGGATGCGGTGCTGCGTTGCTTGGACCAGGGCAAGTTGAGCCGCTATGTGTGCGACTTTCCCGAGCCCGCGATGCTGGGGCGCACGGACGTGATCGCCACGCCGCACATCGGTGCCAGCACCGAGGAGTCCGAAGAGAACTGTGCCGTGATGGCGGCCAACCAGCTCATGGATTACCTGGAAAGCGGCAATATCGTCAACTCGGTCAATTTCCCGGCGGTCAGCATGCCGCGCACGCCCGGCACCTGGCGCATCACCTTTTCCAATGACAACGTGCCCGGCGTGCTGGGGCATGTGCTGTCCGTGCTGGCAGAGCACCAGGTCAACGTCATCGACATGATGAACAAGAGCCGAGCCGAACTGGCCTTCAATATTGTTGACGTGGAGCACCAGCCCAGCGCGGCGGTGGTCGCGGCAATCGAGGCCACCGCCCACGTGATCCGGGTGCGCGTGATTGACCGTTGATTACTATAAAAATAATAGCGTACTATCCAATGAATTCTAGGGCTATAGCCGAATTTCGCTCAAGAAGTCTCGGGAACTCAGGCCAATAGGATCTCCACCGTGGTTGCCCCGGGTTGGCTGCAAATGCCAATCTGCGCGCCAATCGCCGCCGCCCGCTCCTCCATCGAGGTCAGTCCCTTGCGTCGCACCTGCGAAGTGTCAAAGCCGCGGCCGTTGTCGTGTATCCGGATGCGCACGCGGTGGCCGGCGCTGTCCTCGCAGGGTTCGGCCTCAATGCGCAAGACACTGGCGTGGGCGTGCTGCATGACGTTGGAAAACGCCTCGAAGAAGATGTACTGCAGCTGGCGCATCGCGCTGGCATCCAGGTTTGGCAAAACGGGCAGCGCCACGACGGCCCATTCCAGCGTCAGGCCCATGGCGCAAAAGCGCGGCTCCAACCGGTAGCGCATCGTGGCGAGCAAGCCCGCCACATCGCCGCGGGGCAGGTGCAAGGCGTCGATCGACAGTTTCAGCTGGTCCAGGGAGTCCCGCAGTGTCAGCAGAATCTCGTCGTTGTTCGCATGGCCCGATTGCAGCTGGCGTATCGCCGAGCTGATGTGCGAACCCACGCCGTCGTGCATGTCCCGCAGGATGCGTGAGCGCTCGAGGATGCGTTCCTGCTCGCGTGCGATCAATTCCATGCGCTGGTAGCTGTGGGACAGTTCCTGCTCCTTGTCCTGCACCCGTGAGGCGAGCGTGTCGAGCATGTCGCGTACCCGCAGGTTGGCATTGCGAAAGCGTTCAATCGCGATGGCCCCCAGGGCGAGCCCAAAGAGCGTTGCGGAGTAGCGCAATTGGGTGTGGTTGGAGAACGCGTCGCCCACCCGCATAGCATAAAAATCGTGCAGGGCAATCGGCACATTGAGCAGCAAGACGGCAGCGACCAGCCGGTGCATGAACGTGGCACCGCGCGTGGCTTTGACGACAAACACCACGGCCGAGGGGATGAACACCAATGCAAAACCCATTTGCCACAGCGTTAGCAACATCGGCAAGGGGCCCACAATTGCGGCATAGGTCACCGCCGGGCCTATCAGGACCAAGGCCAGCAAATACCGGCGCACGGTGCGCGTCAGGGCAAGCGGGTCCCAGCCAGCGATGCTGTGGCAAAACAGCAGCAGGGAACTGAGCCAGATGCCCAGCGCCGTGTTGAGGGCAACAGACCACCACGTCCAGTGCACGGGCGGTTGCTCCACCAGCCCATCGGCCAATAAAAATGCCCACGCAAATTCGGCCAACGCGGCATACAGGTACACACTGTCGCGAACCCCGCGCCGCTCGGGTCTGGGGTCGGTCTGGGATAGCCACAAGACGAAGGCCAGCGTACCCACGACGAGACTGAAAACACAGAGAACGCCCGTTCCAATCACCCGAAGGCCAAACTCCTTTCGGTATGCGGGTTCCACTTCATCCTTGGGCCCCACCTGCACCGCGGGAACGCCCGACCGGCGGCCGCTGTCCGAGCGGATGGTGATCTCAAGATGGTTGTGGGGCAGCAACAGGTTGGGGGGGATCAGCAAGAGCCGCGGGATCTTGGCATAGTCACTGTTGTCGTCCTCCTCCAGCGTCCCGTTTTTCTCCAGCACCACCCCGTTGACGGTCACCACATAGGCGTTTCCCAGGCGATTGAAATACAGGCCCCAGGGCTCGGTCGCCGCAGAGGGACCCTCAAAGTCCAGTTCAAACCGCCCAACACCTGAATGGCCCCTTTGCAGGTAGTCCCAACCGTACGGCAGGCGCACCTCGGTGGATGTGGTCTGGCCGTTGATCGTCAATGCAACACGGGCCTGGTCCAGTGTCAAAACCGTGGCATGCGCGCATGCCAACAGCCCGGTGCACAGCCACAGGATCGCTGCGGTCCAGATTTGTCTGTAGTTGCCCATACCCGACACAGCGGGTTAGCGCGTCTCTACCCGTCCATCGGCATGGCGCGCAAAACGGCCTCGTTCACGCGGGTGTACCGGGTCACTGGACGCCCAGGGCCAGCCACCAAACCCGGTCGCCTGATAGTCTGCAAAAGCCTGCTGGATTTCGGCCGGGGTGTTCATGACGAAAGGGCCGTATTGCGCAACGGGCTCGCCCAGGGGTTGGCCTTGCAGAAGCAGCAATTCGGTGGGTTCGGAGCCGTTGGTCAATTCAACGTCGGCATTGGCGCGCAGCTCGATGGCCGACGATGCTGCGACCTCGTGCCCGGCAACGGTCAATGCCGCGCCTTCGAAGAAATAGAGCATGCGCCGGGTGCCTGCACCGGTTGCGGCAGGCAAGGTCCAACGGGCGCCGGCCTCCATCTTGATGGTCCAGATCGCGAGGTCAGAACCCGGTTGCGAGGCCCAGGAATCGGGCGGTGGTGGCAGACCGCGGGCGTCGCCCAGGGCTCCCGCCACACAGGCGACCGCGGTGGTCTTTCCGGATGCGTCGCGTGACATATGCTGCGCAATGTCTTCCCGCCAGAACATCGTGAAGTGCGGCTCCACCATCTTGTTCCTGGCGGGCAGATTGAGCCAGATCTGAAACAGCTCCGCCGGGTTGGGCTGGTCTGGTTGCACCAGCGGAAACATCTCGCAGTGCACGACGCCCTTGCCGGCGGTGAGCCACTGCACGTCGCCACCCCCGAATCGCGCGGTGGCACCCAATGAGTCGGAGTGGTCAATCAGCCCCTGGCGGGTGATCGTCACAGTCTCGAAGCCGCGGTGCGGGTGCGATGGGAAGCCCGGGACGGTTTGTCCGTGGTACATGCTCCAGCCATCCTTGCCGGCAAAATCCTGTCCGATGTTGCGACCGGCCAGCGATGCATCCGGCCCCATCTGGGCATTGCCGCGGGGGTAGGCATCGTTGTGGTGTACGCAAAACAGGAACGGGTCGATGGTCGGCCAGGGAAATCCCAGGGGCTGAACGGCGAGAATGGTGGATGTAGGCATGGACTGATTTTCACCGCAAAGTGGCATGGAGGCCGCAACAGGGTTTTGCCCCCGGGGCCAGCTACTAAGATACGCCTGTCGTCCTCTTCGAAGTTCCATGGCCCTGATGCTGCAGTCTCCCTTTCCCCCTGCCTTGCGGCGTCTGCTTTTTGCGCTGGTGGCAAGCTGCGCGATCCTGGGGCTGGACATCTGGCAACGTCCATTGGTCACTGCGCAAGCCAGCGCCCAATGGCCCGCCGATACCGCGGTGCCGGACCTGACCAGACTGCAGGTTCAAGCAGGTGGCGAGATACCCATGCCTGCCGGTATGGCAGCGGCCCATGCCAGCAGCCTGCTGCCCATGCCGTCCGGCGATGCGGCGTCGCTGTCGGTGTTCTGGTTCTCGGGGGACCGTGAGAGCGGCCCGAATGTGCAAATTGCCGCGTCCCAATATGACCGATCCACGCAGCAATGGTCGCCCGCGCGATTTGTCGTCAACCGATTTGTCATGGCCGAGCAACTGGGCTACGGCCTGCGCCGTCTGGGCAACCCGGTGGCCTGGCTCGACGGTGGTGGTCGGGTTCACCTGTTCGTGGTGGCGACCGGATGGGGTGGCTGGGCGGCGTCACGCGTGCTGCATCTGCGCCAGAGCAGCCCCGGGCGGGGGTTGGCGGAATTGGCCTTCGAGCCGGTGCGCGTGCTCCCGCTGTCCTGGTTGTGGAACACCAGTTTTCTGGTGCGCAATGCGCCGCTGGCATTGGCGGATGGCGGCATGGTGCTGCCGGTGCATTTCGAACTTGGCATCAAGTACCCGACGGCGCTGCGGTTTGACAACGCGGGTGGTTATCGGGGCATGGTGCGTGTGTCACAACGGCTCCATTTGTTGCAACCCAGCCTGGTGATGCAATCTGCGCACGCGTGGTTGGCATTCATGCGTGACGAACGACCCCAGGGCAAGGTCACAGTGGCCCGCACGACGGACGCGGGAATGCATTGGAGTGACTTGCCCGACCTCACTTTGGACAACCCCGATGCCGCTGTTGCAGGCCTGGGCCTGGCTGAGGGGCAGATGCTGCTGGCCCACAATTCGTCCATCGCCTCCCGAGGCACGCTGGATCTGAGTCGCTCTGCCGATGGCCGTGACTGGACGTTGGTCAAGACGTTGGAGCGTGGTGGACATGACGATGAATATTCCTATCCGGCCATGGCGTGGCTGGACGGTGCCCTGTGGGTTACCTATACGGTCGATCGCCACCGCATTGCCTGGCAGCGCCTGGCCGCAGCGCCATCCGCGGGTACCAAGCCATGACCGTCCCATTTGACAGCTGGCTTGCGCTGCTGCTGGCAACCGATGCGCCAGCCCTACCGACGCCTTTTGTGATGCAGCTCTGGCTGCGCTTGGGCTGGAGCGTTGTGCTGGCCTGGATGGGGGTGGTCGCCATGGGCCGCTTAGCGCCGGTGAGTGCCAGACAGGGCGCGTGGCAACTCACGGTCGCCGGCTTGCTGGCGATGTCTGCCTGGCTGCCTGGACCTTATTCGCCGGCCTACTGGCTGGGCTTGGCATTTCAGGCGCCGAGTGTGGTGACGGCACTGCTATGTGCGGCGGTCCTGGTTGAACGCCTGTCCCCATCGTGTGCTGCGCAAGGTGCCGCCACTGCGCCCAACCGGCTGAAGACTGCGTTCGCGTTCACCGGGGTGGTTGCCGGCTGGGCGCTGCTGCTGGACACGTTCGCGTTGCTGCCGCTGCAGTTGTATGCCTGGGGCTTTAGTCCGGCTGCTGTGGGGCTCGTGGTACTGGTGGCGGCTGTTCTGTGGGTGGTGTTGGGTGGTGGCCCGCAGGCCCTGCGCGCGCGCACGTGGGTCGTACCGATGGCCTTATTGGTGTTTGCCGCGTGGCGCTTGCCAACCGGCAATGTGTGGGACGCCGTGCTGGACCCGTGGCTGTGGGTTGCGTTGCACGTCTGCCTGATCCGCAGGGTTTTGCGCACTTTTTGGTAGCACACGAAGCGACTGCGCACGGCGGGCGAGGTGTTGGTACGCGGTGTTCGGGAGAGGTTGCAGGTAAAACGGGCCGCTAGCCCTCGTGAAATATGATTTAGCAGCTATGCATTTTGTAGCGATCAACACCACGCACCGCGAGGTCGGTGGGCCGGGTGTCCCTTCGTCGGCCCCATTGGCGGTCGCCACAGAACAGGCGCGCCCACCACAGTGTTGACGCGGCAACAAAGGACAACCGAAAACACCCTCCCGCGAGCGTGGGCCAGAGAAGGGACACCCGGCCCACCGGCCCCGCCAAACCCGCACCGCAAGAAATGACTGCAATGCCTACCCTGAACCATCGGCAAGGCGATCAAATTCCCAATGGACAATCTTTTAATTGCTTGACTTCTAAAGGTTTAGGCTTAAACTAATTGCAAGATCCCACTCTAGGTTGGAGTTGCAATGAATATTGTCTGCATTGGCGGCGGTCCCGCTGGCCTGTATTTCGCGCTGCTGATGAAGCAGGCCAACCCGGCGCACAACGTGACGGTGGTGGAGCGCAACAAGCCCTACGACACCTTTGGCTGGGGCGTGGTGTTCTCGGATGCCACCATGGACAACATGCGCATCTGGGACCCGGAAACCGCGGCCGAGATCCAGCTGGCCTTCAACCACTGGGACGACATCGAACTTCATTTCAAGGGCGAAGTCATCCGCTCGGGCGGCCACGGTTTTGTTGGCATCGGTCGCAAGATGCTGCTCAACATCCTGCAGCGCCGCTGCGAACGGCTGGGCGTCCAGCTGGTCTTTGAAGTGGACGCCGAGTCCGACACCCAGTACCCCGACGCCGATCTGATCATCGCCAGCGACGGCATCAACTCCCGCATCCGCTCCCGGTACGAAACCGTCTTCAACCCCGACATCGTGGTCCGGCCCAACCGCTACATCTGGCTGGGAACCCACAAGCGCTACGACGCGTTCACCTTCCTGTTCGAGAAGACCGAGCACGGCTGGTTTCAGGCCCACATCTACAAGTTTGACGACGAGACCACCACCTTCATCGTCGAGTGCCCCGAGCACGTCTGGCAGGCGCACCGCCTGGACCTGGCGGACCAGGAGGAGTCGATCGCATTTTGCGAGAAGCTGTTCGCCGCCAACCTGCAAGGCGCCAAGCTGATGACCAATGCGCGCCACCTGCGCGGCTCGGCCTGGCTGAATTTTCAGCGCGTCAAGTGCGAGCAGTGGTCGCTGTTCAATGGCCGCAGCCACGTGGTGCTGATGGGCGATGCCGTGCACACCGCCCACTTTGCGATTGGCTCGGGCACCAAGCTGGCGATTGAAGACGCGATTGAACTTGCCCGCCAGTTCCGCGACCAGGGCGACACTGCCGAACACATCCCCGCCGTGCTGGCGCGCTACCAGGCATTGCGCAGCATTGATGTGCTGCGCCTGCAAAACGCCGCCTGGAACGCGATGGAGTGGTTTGAGGTCTGCGGTGAACGCTACTGCGACCAGCTGGAGGGGCCGCAGTTCATGTACTCCATGCTGACCCGCAGCCAGCGCATCAGCCACGAGAACCTGCGCCTGCGCGATGCCCAATGGCTGGGTGATTTCGAGGCCTGGTTTGCCCGGCGTGCCGGCCTGGAGTTGGCGAGCGGCCAGGCTGCGCCACCGCCGATGTTCACACCGTATACCGTGCGCGGCCTCACCTTGAAGAACCGGGTCGTCGTGTCGCCCATGGCCCAGTACTCGGCCGTGGACGGCGTGGCCGGTGACTACCACCTGGTGCACCTGGGCGCACGCGCCATGGGTGGTGCGGCCATGGTGTTTGCCGAGATGACCTGCGTCAGCGCCGAGGCCCGCATCACCCCCGGTTGCCCGGGTCTGTATGCGCCACAACACACGGCGGCCTGGAAGCGCATCGCCGATTGGGTGCATGCCAACAGCGATGCCAAATTTGCGATGCAGCTGGGCCATGCGGGCGCCAAGGCTTCGACCCGCGTGGCCTGGGAGGGCATAGACCAGCCGCTGCCAAACGGCAATTGGCCCATTGTGTCGGCCTCGGCCCAACAGTACCTGGAAGGTGTGAGCCAGACATCCCGCGCCATGTCCCGCGCCGATATGGATGAAGTGACGGCCCAGTTTGTGGCCAGCACACTTGCGGCGGTGGAGGTTGGCGCGGACTGGCTGGAGTTGCACTGCGCCCACGGCTATTTGCTGTCCAGCTTTATTTCGCCGTTGACCAATCGGCGCACCGACGCCTATGGCGGCAGTCTGGAGAACCGCCTGCGCTACCCGCTGGAAGTGTTTGCCGCCATGCGCGCTGTGTGGCCGGCTGAGCGGCCGATGTCGGTGCGCATCTCCGCACACGACTGGGTGGAGGGCGGCATCACCCCGGCCGACGCGGTCGAGATTGCTTTCGCTTTCAAGGAGGCCGGTGCCGACCTCATCGATTGCTCATCGGGCCAGGTCAGCAAGCAGGAGAAGCCGGTGTATGGCCGCATGTTCCAGACGCCGTTTGCCGACCGCATCCGCCAGGAGGCCGGTATTGCCACCATCGCCGTGGGCGCCATCAGCGAGGCCGACCATGTCAACAGCATCATCTCCGCCGGCCGTGCCGACCTGTGCGCCGTGGCGCGGCCGCACCTGGCGAATCCGGCCTGGACCTTGACCGAAGCCGCAAAGATTGGCTACACGGCATTGGCTTGGCCCAAGCAATATGTCTCGGGCAAGACGCAGATGGAAGCCATTTTTCAGCGCGAAAAAGCTCAGGCTGCCACCGCCGCGTTGTCTCCCGCGCGCGCTGCCGAAGCATGAAAACACTGAAGGCCGATCCAAGCCGCGTCCTGCTCAACGATGCCGACGAGTTGGGCCACGAGGCCCGCTCCAGCGGCGGCGACCATGGCGCGCTCAAACTCTGGTTGCGCATGCTGGCCTGCACCACCCAGGTGGAGGACGAGATCCGCAAACGCCTGCGCACCCGCTTTGACATCTCGTTGCCGCGCTTTGACTACATGGCGCAGCTCTACCGCCAGCCCGAGGGGCTGAAGATGAGCGAGCTCTCCCGCTACCTGATGGTGACCGGTGGCAACGTCACCGGCCTGACCGACGAGCTGGCGCGCGAAGGCCTGGTCTCGCGCGCTAACAACCCGGCCGACCGCCGCGCCTGGATCGTGTGTCTGACCCCCAAGGGCCGCGCCACGTTCGAGACCATGGCCCAGGAACATGAGCAGTGGATTCTGGAACTCTTCTCCGGACTGCAGCCCGACACCGTGCAACAACTCTACCGCCAGCTGGGCCACTTGCGCGTCCAGCTGGTGGCCCACCAGGACAACAAATGACACACCCCACCACACCCTCCGCACTCGACCCCGCGCTGGAGCGCGGCAACCGCAAGCCCCTTGCCCACTACCAGGCGCAGCATTTCCTGTGGGCGCTGGCAGACGGCGTGGCCACCATCACGCTGAACCGGCCCGAGCGCAAAAACCCGCTGACCTTTGATTCGTATGTGGAGCTGCGCGATCTGTTTGGCCAGCTCAAATACGCCACCGACGTGCACGCCGTGGTGGTCACCGGCGCGGGCAGCAACTTCTGCTCCGGCGGCGACGTGCATGAAATCATCGGCCCGCTGATCCAGTTGAAGGCGCCCGAGTTGTTGATGTTCACCCGCATGACCGGCGATTTGGTCAAGGCCATGCGCGCCTGCCCGCAGCCCATCATTGCCGCGGTGGACGGTGTGTGCGCCGGAGCGGGTGCCATCATCTCCATGGCGTCCGATATGCGCCTGGGAACGGCGCGCAGCAAGACCGCGTTCCTGTTCAACCGCGTGGGGTTGGCCGGCTGCGACATGGGTGCCTGCGCCATCTTGCCGCGCATCATTGGCCAGGGCAGGGCCAGCGAATGGCTTTTCACCGGCCGCGCCATTGGTGGCGTGGAGGCCGAACGCAGCGGCTTCTTCAACCGCCTGTGCGAGCCCGAGCAACTGGCGGCCGATGCGGCAGCACTGGCGCGTGACTTGGTGGCGGGCCCGACGTTTGCCAACGGCATGACCAAGACCATGCTGCACCAGGAGTGGTCCATGTCCATCGACCAGGCCATCGAAGCCGAAGCCCAGGCCCAGGCCATTTGCATGCTGACTACCGATTACCACCGGGCGTACGAGGCCTTTGTGGCCAAGCAAAAGCCGGTCTTCCAAGGCAACTGAGAACGGAGGCAAGACTATGAGCGACACCGCCTACCTCGACTGGCCTTTCTTCACCCACCACCACGGCGACCTGGCGCGCACGCTGGAGACCTGGGCCACCCAGCACGTGCCCCACACGCACGGCCACGATGTGGACGCCGAATGCAAAACGCTGGTGCGCAAGCTGGGCGCCTCGGGTTGGCTGCGCTATGCGGTGGCCGGCACGGCCTATGGCGGTGGCGAGGACCGCATCGACACGCGCTCCATCTGCCTGATCCGCGAGACGCTGGCCCGCCATTCGGGCCTGGCCGACTTTGCCTTTGCCATGCAGGGCCTGGGCTCGGGCGCCATCAGCCTGGCCGGCACGCACGAACAAAAGCAGCGCTACCTGACACGGGTGGTCAGCGGTGAGGCGATTGCCGCGTTTGCACTGAGCGAGCCTGACGCCGGCTCGGATGTGGCGGCCATGCAGTGCAGCGCCCATGTCGATGGCGAGCATGCCGTGCTGAACGGCACCAAGACCTGGATATCAAATGGCGGCATCGCCGACTTTTATGTGGTGTTTGCCCGCACCGGCGAGGCCCCCGGTGCGCGCGGCATCAGCGCCTTTATTGTGGATGCCGACACCCCGGGGTTCGCGATTGCCGAGCGTATTGACGTGATCGCCCCGCATCCGCTGGCCACGCTGCGCTTCACCAATTGCAAAGTGCCGCTGAGCCAGCGCGTGGGCGCGGCGGGGGAGGGCTTCAAGGTGGCCATGCGCACGCTGGACGTGTTCCGCACTTCGGTTGCAGCCGCCTCGCTGGGCTTTGCCCGCCGCGCGCTGGACGAGGCGCTGCACCGCGCCACCACGCGCAAGATGTTCAACCAGACGCTGGCCGATTTCCAGCTGACCCAGGCCAAGCTGGCGCAGATGGCCACCACCATCGACAGCAGTGCCTTGCTGACCTACCGCGCCGCCTGGCTGCGCGACCAGGGCCGCCCTGTGACGCGCGAGGCGGCCATGGCCAAGATGGCCGCCACCGAAGGCGCGCAGCAGGTCATCGACGCCGCCGTGCAGATCTGGGGTGGCATGGGTGTGGTCAGCGGCCACATCGTCGAGCGCCTGTACCGCGAGATCCGCTCGCTGCGCATTTACGAAGGTGCCACCGAAGTGCAGCAGCTGATCATCGCCAAGGATCTCCTGCGAGAGATGAAAAGCTAAAGGGGTTCACCATGACCAGTGCCCACATCGACACCTTCGCGCGCGACAACCTGCCGCCCGTTGACCAGCAACCGCAATTCCTGTTTGACCTGCCAGAGCTGAAGTTCCCCGAGCAGCTGAATTGCGCCACCGAGTTGCTGGACCGGCACATTACGGAGGGCAACGGCGGGCGCGTCTGCATCCGCGCGCCCAACCTGAGCTGGACTTACGCCGACCTGCAGGACAAGGCCAATCGCATAGCCAACGTGCTGGTGCGGGACATGGGTGTGCAGCCGGGCAACCGCGTGCTCCTGCATGCGCCCAACAACCCCATGATGGCCGCCTGCTGGTTTGCCATAATCAAGGTCGGCGCCATCGCAGTCGCCACCATGCCCATGCTGCGGGCCAAGGAGCTGAAGGCCGTGGTCGACAAGGCGCAGATTCACCACGCCCTGTGCGATGCCAACCTGGCGGAGGAAATGCACAACACCGCGGTGCAGTGCCCGGGCTTGCAAACCATTCGCCACTTCAACTACACCGGCCCCGACAGCCTGGAGGCCGCCATGTCGCGGCAGTCCGGCGCGTTCACCAATGCCGACACGGCGGCGGACGACACCTGCATCATCGCCTTCACCTCCGGCACCACCGGCATCCCCAAGGCCACCATGCACTTCCACCGCGACGTGATGGCGGCCTGCGCCTGCTGGTCGCGCCACGTGCTGCGCCCCACGGCGGACGATGTTTTCATAGGTAGCCCGCCGCTGGCCTTTACGTTCGGGCTGGGCGGGCTGATCCTGTTCCCGCTGTCGGTGGGCGCCTCCACCGTGTTGCTGGAAAAGGCCGGGCCGCCGCAGTTGCTCGACGGTATCCGCGACTTTGGCGCCACCGTGCTGTTCACTGCGCCCACGTCCTACCGCACACTGGCCCCGCGCGGCATTGAGCTGCGCAAGACCGCCTTGCGCCGTTGCGTGTCGGCCGGTGAGGCGCTGCCCGCGTCCACCCGTACGCTGTGGCGCGAGGCCACCGGTATTGAACTGATCGACGGCATAGGCGCCACCGAGATGCTGCACATCTTCATCTCGGCCGACGAGGCGCACGCGCGCCCTGGCGCCACCGGCCAGGCGGTGCCGGGCTACCAGGCCTGTGTGCTGGATGAGCAGGGCCTGCCGGTGCCGGTGGGCACGGTGGGCAAGCTGGCCGTGCGCGGCCCCACCGGTTGCCGCTACCTGGCCGACGACCGCCAAAAGGCCTATGTGCGCCATGGCTGGAACCTGACCGGTGACGCCTACAAGATGGACGCCGATGGCTACTTCATCTACCAGGCCCGCACCGACGACATGATTGTCTCCAGCGGCTACAACATCGCCGCGCCGGAGGTGGAAGACGCGCTGATGCTGCACCCGGCAGTGGCCGAGTGCGCGGTGATTGGCAGCCCCGACGAAGAGCGCGGCCAGATCGTCCACGCCTTTGTTGCGCTGCGTGCCGGCCACGAGGGCAACGACGCCATGGTCAAGACGCTGCAAGATTTTGTGAAGAACACCGTCGCCCCCTACAAGTACCCGCGGGCCATCACATTCGTCAGCGTCCTGCCCCGCACCCAGACCGGCAAGCTGCAGCGCTTCAAGCTGCGCGATCTGGCCTGAACCACCCACAACAACCCGTAGAGAAACCACGCCATGAAAGTCCTGCAACCCCCCACCTGGTCGCGCCCGCGCGGCTATGCCAACGGCGTCATGGCGCGCGGCCAGACCGTGTGCGTAGCCGGCATGATTGGTTGGGACGGCCAGTGCCAGTTCCACACCGACGATTTCGCCGGCCAGGTGCGCCAGGCGCTGCTGAATGTGGTGGCGGTGCTGGATGAAGCGGGTGCCAGGCCCGAGCACATCGTGCGCATGACCTGGTATGTGACCGACAAGCGCGAATACCTGGCCGCGGGGCGGGAGGTGGGCCAGGCGTTCCGCGAGATCATTGGTAGCTTCAGTGTGGCGATGACAGCGGTGCAGGTGACGGCGTTGATGGAAGACCGGGCCAAGGTGGAGATCGAGGTGACTGCCATCGTTCCGGAATAAGTTGTTGATTAAATTGGCCGCTAGCCCTCGTGGAATATGGCTATACCACTATTGTTTTTGTAGCGTGTTGGTGGGTGTGCCCAGGTTGAGCCCCAACGTGACAGCAAAGCGCAGTTAACGCAAGCTGACCGTCTGTCCTTTCCAGGTCGCGTCTTGCCAGCGGTAAAAGGTGCTCAGATTCTTGGGCTGGTCGGCTTGCTTCTCGACCTCCAGATTCACCGTGCGTAGCACTTCAAAGCTGGTCTTGTAGCGGCCGTCCACCTTGGCTTCGCGCGCCACCAACATCTGCGTGTTGCCTGGAACCCACCCCGCAAACTCCACGTAGCCCAGATTGGGATTATCCAAGGCCGGTGGCACTACATCCACACCCCAACCTTTAGCGCCTTGTTGAAATACCCACATCTCGCGCCAGGTATCCAACGGTTGCACGGCCAGCGACAAAGCCGTTCCCTGCCGATTCGCTGTCGCAGAGGCGGCCCAGACCACGCCATAGGTGCAGCGGGTGAACAGCGGGTTCTTGGTGTCGTGCTTGGCGTCGACCACGTGCACGCAGGTTTCGCCAGGCTGGCCAGTGCTCAAGCGCACGGACAACTTGGTGATGGTTTGGCTAGGGTTGCCGGATGCACCGTCTGCCAAGGCGGGCTCGGCTCCCCAGCGCGAGGCGCCGACGCGAATGGCAGCATCGCTGTAGGCCGCAGCGTCTGCCTCCGCCAGCTCGGTTTTGTTCACCGCCGCCAATTCTTGTATGGCGCGTGACGCAGCGGCTTGCACGGCGGCAGGTGCAAATTCGCTTCGACGTGCCCGTTGAAAGGCGAGGCTTGCCCATACTCCCGCCTTGCGCAAATGCATGCGGTTCTTCAACACCTCGGGCAGGTCACGCATCTCCACACGGTCCAGCACATCGGCGCGCCAGTTGTCCAGCGCGAAGCGGTCGATCGGGTTGAGATTGGGCGTCACGCATTCATGTTTGGTCAGGGCCAGCGCGGCCAAGGCCTTTTGCCTATCGGTGGCCGACAAGGCCAGCACGCGGCGGTGCGCATCGCCGTTGTAGCAAAGCTGCACCTGACCCTCACGCTCAAAGCTCAGCATCTCCACGCCGTAGCTCGCGGCCACTTCCAGATGGGCAGCCAATGCATCACCACCGGGCTTGCCTTGGCGGGCGGAGGCCCGGCGGGCCAGGCGCTCGGCCATGGCGCCCAGCGCGTCAAAGGCCTCGCCATTGATGGTCTCTGCGGGGGCCGCCCGCAAGTAGGCGGCGGCGTAGCCAATGCCCAAAGATTCAGCCCCCGGTGTGTCCCGCAAGAAGCGCACCACCGACAGCAGCTCGGGCGCGGCCTCGGGCTTTAGCGACTGGCTGCGCACCTGCGTGGCACGGATAAAACCGGCACGTTCGCGGCGGTGGTCATAGACCTGCAGGTAGTCGCCCTTTTGGCCACGTATCTCCAGGCTATCACCCTGCGCCAATACGGCTTGCTGGGGTGCTGAATCGCGCGGCGCCGAGCGCAAGGAAGATTGGTCTTGGGTGACGATGGCAATCACCAACAGGGAAGCGGCGATCATGTTACTTGCCTCCTTCGGTCGTGTCTTGCTCGGCCTGGGCGGTTTCAGCGGTAGCTGCTGCACGCACGGTTTGTGCAGTGTTTTGCTTGCCCGCACCGAGCAAGGCAGAGCCTATGAAGCCACCATCAGAGGGCGGTGGCGCGATGATGACGGTGATCTTGTCCGACAGCTTGTCGGCCATGGTCTTTTGGATCAACAGCGGGTTCTTCGATATCAAGGCCCCATCACGCGCCAACTGCTCGCTAGCGATCTTGCCTATGCGGTCCTGGCGGTAGGCTTCGGCGTCAGCCAAGTTTTTGCGTGAATCGGCTTCACCGGAGGCCTCGATGCGGCGGGCCTGGGCTGTGCCTTCGGCGGTCTTGATGCGCGAGACCTTGTCGGCCTCGGCTTCCAGCGCGCGCTGCTCAATCTGCTTTTGTTTGAAGGGCAGCACATGTTTCATCGCCTCGGCTTGGGCCTTGGCGGCGATGATTTGTTCTTCACCAGCGGCCTGGGCCGATGTCTCGCGGCGCACCTTGTCGGCTTGGGCCTCCAGCTCGGTCTGCTTGACTTGTTTCTCTTTCAGCTCCAGCGTGTAGCGCATCTTCTCAGTCGCCAACTCTTCGGCAAGCAGATTCTCCATGCCCGCCTTGTAGTCGTGCGGCAGATCGACCTTGCCCATGGTGACCGCCTCCAGTTTGATGCCGTCCTTGGCCAGGCGGGGTTTGAGTTCGGCTTCTATCAGTTGCTGGATTTCCGGTCGCTTGCTAGAGAAAATTTCGCGTACCGTGTAACGGGCCAGGGTCTTGTAGAGCACACCTTGCACCACGGGTTCTACGATTTCGCGGTTGATGTCTTCGGGTAAGTCGCGGGCCATGGCTGCAATCTGGTTGGCGTCCAGCGCATAGCGCACCGAAATATCAACGCCAATCGACAGGCCTTCTACCGACTGGAAAGGGGCCTGGCCGCTGGCGCTGGCATTGGCCGTGGGGCGGTAGACCTGGTCACGCAATGAGAATCGGCGCAATTCGTGCAGGCCGGGGATGATCAGCACCGCGCCATCACGCACTTCGGTCGATGACCCGGTCAGTTGGTTCAGGCGCATGCCCATTTCGCCGCGGCCTATGCTTTGCATGGGGGGATGGGCATAGATGGCGTAGCCGCTGGCGGCCAGCACGCCCAATGCGATCAAGCTGGCGCGGCCCGGCATGCGCGCGGCGGTGTTCCGAGACAGCACCCCCACCTGGCTGACCGAGCGCCGAGTGATGCGGCGAAACTGAGTGGCAATGGCCCGGGCGATGGTGTTGAGACGGTTTGACATGGTGACTTCCTGGTTGGTGGTGGGGATGGGTGCAATCGTGCGCGCCGACCCCACGAGCAAACAATGGCGCCGTGGGGTGGGAGCATTCACTGGGCGTGAAGAAACACTCACACTGGCGGTGCGCCGCGGCCCTGCGGACAGGGGATACTCGGGCCATTGCTCCCCGACAAGCCCCAAGGAAACACCTATGTTCAAGGTCGCCGTCATTGAAGATGACATTCCCACCAGCCAGCAGCTCACTGCGTGGATTCAGGGCGCACGCCCCGGCATCCAGGTGGACAACTGGTTCACCCGCGACGACGCCGAAGCAGCGATAGCCCGTGAGACTTATGACGTGGTGGTGCTGGATATCGAACTGGGGCGTGAACGCAACGCCGGCATTGCCATCATCAACGCCATCAACAAGAGCCGCAAAGGCACGCCGGTGCTGGTGGTGTCGGCCATGCCCGCGGCTATCTACCGCAGCATCATGAAGGCGCTGGACGCCTGGGATTACCTGCAAAAAACCACGTTTGAAGAGAGCGACTTTGTCGACACGTTTCTGGAAATACTGCGTGCGGCCAAGGCGCGCGATCCAGCCCCCACTGCAGCACCCGCAAATGACGAACTCTCCATAGACCCGCTGCGCCAACGCAGTGCGCTGTGGCGCGGCAAGCGCATCAACCTGCCATTGACAGCCCAGCGCATCCTGGCCGCGCTGTACCAGAAGCGTGGCCAGGTCGTGACCTACGATGAGTTGTTTGAGGTCGTCAAAAGCGGGCGCAACCGCGACAACATCCGCAAACACATCAGCACCATACGCGAAGCCTTTCGCGAGCTGGATGAGCATTTTGAGCGCATAGAGAACATCCCGATGCGCGGCTTCCGCTGGTCCGACGATCTGGCTGCGCAGGTGCGCAAGTGAGCCATACCGCCAGCGCTTCAGTAGGTGCAGCCTTGGCATGGCTGGCGTCGTTTCGGCTGCGGGTGCTGTTTCGCACCGCGTTCTTCCTGCTGGCGTTGGCGACCCTGGTGATGACGGTCTATGTGCTGCAAGAGGAAAAGCAGCGCAGCTACGACAACTACCAGCAGAGCTTTGCCAAGACCAAGGAACAAATCGCCGCCCAGTTGCGCCACCCCAGCGGCCAGTTGGCACTGCTTAACCCGTCAGTTGACGGCGCACCGACCACGCCGCTGCACCCGGTGCTGCTGCCGTTTTCCGCGATCGATTTCGACGACCAGAGCAAGGTGCGCAATGCGGTCGAAATGACGGGCTGTCTGGTGCAGTACCCCCACTACGGCAGCCTTTGCGTGGCCATTGGCAGCAACCCCTGGGCTGGAGGATTTATCTACGCAGCAGGCACCTTTGCCAGTACGGCGCTGGCGCCCCATGCCATGGGCGACAAGTACCTGGACGTGGCCCATCGCCTGCGCGTGGAGGTGAAGATGCGAGGCCAGACCTACCGTTGGATCGCACCGTTTGAACCACTGGCCAACCCTGGCAACCCGCAGCGCGAGGGCACGCGCGGTCGCTTCACTGGCTATGTGGACATCGGTAGCCGCGACTACACCCATGCGCGCACTGTGCGCGACTTCCGCGGCTGGGTGTGGCAGGGCGCCAGTTGCATCAGTGCCCCCAAGCCAGGCGACGCCGCGCAGGCCGAAGATTGCGAGAAAAAGTCGTTTTTCTCGCTGCGCCTGCCGGTTGATGTGCTGCGCGACGCCCTGTTTCAGAAAGAGAAGCCGGTCTGGCCGCCCACGGATTTGAGCGACATGCAGGTGCGGGTTGAAGTGCTGCCGCCGGGTGACGGTAGGGCGCTGTTTGACAGCAATGCAGAGGGGGCGGTTGCACCCTTCTCCCTGGGCGATCTGCGCGCCCAACTGCTGCCTGGCGAGACCCTGCGCATACGCAAAAGCGGCCAAACCAACGGGCCAGACCTGGTGCGCCTGAGCGGTAGCGAGGCGGTGGTCGCTGAGTCATCCCCTCTGCTCACGCGCCTGATCCGTCGCCTGCCGGTGGACAGCTACGACGCACCTGTAGAGTTGACCGAGGACGTGGCCACGCCGCTGGGAAATTACACCATTTACCTCAAGGGCGACGCCCGCAGTGTCAACAAAAGCCTGAGCATCGTGGCCACGCGCCTGTCCTGGTTTGTAGCCGCCATGTTGCTGGCCATCGCACTGGCCTGGCTGGTCATCGAAGTGGGCATCATCCGGCGCATCGCACGGCTAACCCGGCGCTCTACCCAGTTGTCCAAGACTGTCAAGACCACGGCCGGGCTGGACCAGTTCGACTTGGCGGATCTGCGCGGCAGCGACGAGCTGGGCATACTCGCCAATTGCTTGAACGACCTGCTGCGCCGCGTCAAGGAAGACGCCGAACGCGAACAAATCCGCGCCGAACAGGAAAAGGATATGTGGCACGCCGTGGGCCACGAGATCATGTCGCCACTGCAGTCGCTGATGGTGCTCCACAACACCGAAGATGACCCCAGCCTGCGCTACATCCACCGCATGCAGCAGGCGGTGCGCATTCTGTACGGCAGTGCCAGTCCCAGCGAGGCGTTTCAGTCCACTACGCTGGCGGTGCAAACGGTAGAGATCAACAGCTTTCTGCACAACATTGCCGCCAACTCCGCCAGCGTCGGGCTTAGCGCAGTGCACTACACGGGTGGTGAGGATGCGGTATTGGTGCGCGGCGAAGAATATGCATTGGAAGACGTGGTCACCCACGTGCTGCGCAACGCCGACCGGTACCGCGCGCCCGGCTCCCCCATCGCCATCGCCTTACACACCACTGAGACCGAGGCTACTGTCACGCTGCACAACTCTGGCCCACACATAGCGGCAGAGCTGATAGACCATATTTTTGATTACGGCGTGTCTGATCAAGCCGTTTCGGGCGCCCGTGGCAACCGAGGGCAAGGCCTGTTTGTGGCCAAGACCTATATGGCCAAGATGGGCGGCACGATTGCTGTCCGCAATGATGGAGATGGGGTCACAGTGGTGTTGGGTTTGCAGCGGGCAGTTGAGGTGTAATTGCTGAAATATGAAAAATACACAACGCACCATATTCGCACTGTTTTTGCTTGGAGGCGCCATTGGCACAGGAGCCTATCTTTTCGCTGACAAGAAAGAGCACGCGCCCGCGCCCGCGCTTGAAGTCAGCCAGCCATCAGTCGATGTCAGCAAGATTTTGCTGGGTTTGAAGGATGTCTTGGCGGCGTACCGCAAGATCATTGTGCTTTTTGCCGATGAAAAGACCCTGACCGGCCCTGAGCGAGAGAGTGCCAATCAGGTTGGGCAAGGGCTGTTTCATGAAAATCGCCAAAGCGTGGTTGAACTGGAGGCGCAATTGGAGGCCTTGGTGACCTCGGGCAGTCCCAAGCGTTTTGAAGCACTGTCCTCAATCCTGGATTACGTTGAGAGCAACGCGGAGCTGTTTGATGCTGACCGTTTAGCGTTTCGGGAAATTTTGCGCAGCCTGCAGGGCACTGTGGCGCGTGACACGGCGTTACCGGCCATCAAGTTGCACAAGCGCATGGGTGAAGACCTGGATGCAATGGCTGAGATCGAGCGGAATTACGAAAAGGAAATACGCCTCGTGTTTGGTCGGTTCGATACGCGTGCGATTGATCTCAAACGCGAACGCTGGGAAGACTACCTTGCCAGTCTTAAGAAGCTGTACTCGCGGGAGAAAATTCTCAAGGACTTCGGCGTGGTGCTGCCATATCCGGTGGCGAAAGAAATAACCCGCAGAAGCAAGGCTGAAGAAGAGGGCGAAGTCTTTGGCAAAAGCCTGCCCCCCAAGACCATTGTGCTGACCTTTGACGACGGCCCGCACGGGGTCTATACCGCCGAGATTGCCGCCATCCTCAAGCAATACAGTGCCCCCGCCATCTTCTTTCAGGTTGGTAGCAATCTGGGGGTAATAGAGGCTGACGGCAAGACCAAACTCACGCCCAAAGCCAACGTCAGCCGCAAGCTGCTGGAGGGGGGCTATACCTTGGCCAACCACAGCATGACCCACGCGCAGTTGTCCAAGCGAACGGGAGAAGCCCTCAAAGCCGAAATCTTGGGTACTGATGAATTGCTCAAAGCCGTGGATGCGCGTCGGTCACCCTTGTTCCGTTTCCCCTACGGCGCACGCAACGACGAAGGCCTGGCTGTGCTGGCGGATGCCCACCTGCGCTCGGTCATGTGGAATATTGACTCGCTGGACTGGGCCGACCCGGTGCCCAGTTCCATTGCGGACCGCGTGCTGCGCACCGTGGAGAAAGAAGGGCGCGGCATTGTGCTGTTTCACGATATCCACGAGCGCACTTTAAAGGCCTTGCCCGGTATTTTGGACCGCCTGGTGGCCGAGGGTTACCAGTTTGCCGGATGGGATGGCAGCGGCTTTACCGTGGCCAAAGGTGTGGCCTTACCGGTCGCGCCCGTTGCCGCAAGCCCCGGTTATAGCGACTCGTGGGCCATTGTGATTGGCATTGACGACTACGCCAAGTGGCCGAAATTGCAATACGCGGCGCGCGATGCACAAGCCATTCGTGAAACTTTGATTCAAAAATTCAGTTTTGCGCCCGACCACGTGGTGTCGCTCACAAACAAAGAGGCCACCCGCACTGGCATCTTGGCGACCTTTCATGACAAGCTGGCCCACAGTGGCATGAAAAAGAACGACCGATTATTTGTATTTTTTGCGGGACACGGTGCTACACGGCAACTCAGCTCCGGGCGAGATCTGGGCTACATCATTCCGGTGGACTCGGACCCCAACCAGATAGCCACGGACGCTATTCCTATGACCGAGTTGCAAAACATCGCTGAGAGCCTGACGGCCAAGCACGCCTTGTTTGTGATGGACGCCTGCTACAGCGGCCTTGGACTTACACGGGGTGGCGCGGGTAATGGTTCCAGCAATTTTCTACGTGACAACGCCAAGCGCATGGGTCGTCAGATGCTCACCGCGGGCGGTGCTGATCAATTGGTTGCCGATGGGGGGCCGAATGGTCACTCGGTGTTTACGTGGACTTTGCTACAAGCGTTGGCCGGCAAGGGTGATCTAAATGGCGACGGCATCATCACAGCCACCGAGCTAGCCGCCTACGTTGCTCCGGCTGTCGCCGCGGTGTCGCGCCAAACCCCGGCCTTTGGAAGCTTGCCCGGGTCGGAGGGGGGTGACTTTGTTTTCGAGTTGCCTGCGGATGGCGAGTTTTTGAGCGGGCAAAGCACGCAGCTCTCAGGAGACGCCATTTCCTTGAATAGCAAGCTTGATGCCACGCGGCCAACAGCCCTTGCCGTGGGTGCTGACAAGCCCGCCGCTGCGGCACCACCGACCACTGTGGTGGTCAAGGACCTGCAAGGCGGCGAGCAAAAGATCGTGACTCCGGTGGCCGTTCCTACCTCGGCCCGCCAGCTCGCCCAGCGCGCCAACGACCGAGGCCTGCAGCTGTATAAAGAGAAGCACTACGCTGAGGCTGAAGCGCAGTTCACCGAAGCCCTGAAATTGCGCCCTGACTTTGCACTCGCCGCCAACAATCTGGGCTTCGTCTATTACAAACAAGACAAGTTCGCGGAGGCCGCCCGCTGGTTTGAAAACACCATCAAGATCGACCCCTCCCGAGCCGTGGCCTACCTGAACCTTGGCGATGCCCATGCCAAAGCGGGCAATGCCGAAAAAGCGAAAAAGGCCTTCGGCACTTATCTGGAACTGGCCCCCACCGGGCCGGGTGCGAATTACGCGAAGGCGCAGGGTGAAAGGGGTTAGCGTCTTGCGGTAGGTGAGCTCCACCAATCGCTTTAAAATACCCAATTCAGGGTTGTTTTGAAAAAACGGGGTCTGCGTGGGCCTCTAGCCCTCGCAGAATGGGCGTAGTCTGCTATTGATGTAATAGCTGTGCGCCAGCAAAAGCCGGTATTTCGTAGTTGATTGAGAAGTTCAATACTGGGAAAAATGGCGAATCACTCAGACCCCGAGTCATGCGTTGCACATCGCGAGGTGTGTCTCGAAGCGTTGACAGGGGAAACCGGCGGGCGAGCCATTGAGCCGTGAAATCATTCAATCGGGTATGCCCATGACGTAGCTATGTCAGAAGGCAATACGGAACACGAACGAAAAGAAAGCGAGAACACCATGCACATCGAACGGTTCATGCAAGGCTACAAGCAAGCGTGGGAGCGCCAGGACGAATCGCTGTTCTGCGCCCTTTTTGCGGCTGACGGCCAGTACCACAACACACCGTTTGCCGTTCAGCGCGGCCATGCGCAACTGGCCGAATACTGGCAGCGCGTGAAGTTGCAGAAGGACGTCCAGGTCAGCTACGAGGTGCTGGCGTCCACTCCGTCGGGTGGCTTGGCGCACTGGCACGTCACGTACCAGGTGGCGTCCGAGGAGCTCTTCCAGGTCTGGGCCAGGTCCACAGGCACCAACCTGATCGCGCGCAATCCGGGTGACCCGCTGCCCCGGATGGTTCTTGACGGTGTGCTGAAGGCAGAGTTTGCACATGGCGTGTGCCAGGAGTGCCGCCTCTGGTGGCACAGCATGCCATTGGCGTAGGCGCCGCGCCAACACCACCCGCTGCACGCGGGACTGCCGTTCAGGTTTTTTCCGTGGTGAAGTTTTTTTCGATATTTCTCAATTTTCTTGTAAGAACCTGGTTCCCTGCCCGACTGACGATAGCAAGCAGACGCAAAAGCATCCAAGGCACTAGCCCTGATTGCAATTCACTTCTATTCATTGTTTATCTATCGTCAAAGGAAATACCATGTCATCCAACTTCAAATCCGCTATCGCCATCGCCAGTGCCGCTGCCGCCTTGTTCGCAATGGGCGCACCCCTGACCGTGGCCCATGCTGCGGACGATATGTCGGTGCATTGCTCCGGCATCAATAGCTGCAAGGGAACGTCTGACTGCAAGACGGCCAAGAACGAATGCAAGGGCATGAACAGCTGCAAGGGCCAGGGCTGGAACAGCAAGGCGTCTGCCAAGGAATGCACTGCCGCTGGCGGCACCGTCGTCAAATAAGCGACCACCGCAAGCTGGACAGGCCCGCGCCATGAACTCCATCCAAGGCTTTGGCGTCGGTCTGCGCACCGAGCACTACGCCGCATTTGAATCGGAAACCCAGACCCGTGTCGACTGGCTGGAGATCCTCTCCGAGAACTACATGGTTCCGGGTGGCGCCCCGTTGTGGCACCTGGACCGCATCCGCCGCGACTTCCCCATGGTCATGCATGGCGTGTCGCTGAACATCGGCGGCAGCGATCCGCTGGACCTGGACTATCTGCGTGATTTGAAGGCCCTGGTGCACCGCGTGCAACCCGGCTGGGTGTCGGACCACCTGTGCTGGACCGGCACGCAGGGGCTGAACCTGCACGACCTGCTGCCCCTGCCCTACACCGAAGAAACCTTGCGCCATGTCACCGATCGCATCCTGCGGGTGCAAGATTTTCTGGGGCGGCGCCTGGTCATCGAGAACCCGTCGACCTATGTCGCCTTTGCCGCCAACCAGATGCCCGAATGGGAATTTGTTGGCGAGATGCTGCGCCGCGCGGACTGCGAACTGTTGCTGGATGTAAACAATGTGTTTGTCAGCAGCGTCAACCATGGCTTTGATCCGCACCGCTACATCGACGCCATCCCAGCGGACCGCGTGCGCCAGATCCATCTGGCCGGCCACACCACGCATGACGACGGCTACCTGATTGACACCCACGACCATCCAGTCTGCGAGGCCGTGTGGCAACTCTATGGCTACACGCTGCAGCACTGCGGCAGCGTGCCCACGATGATCGAGCGGGACGACAACATTCCCGCGCTGCACGCATTGCTGGATGAGCTGGACCAGGCACGCCAGGTCCATGCGCAGGAGCTGGCCCCTGAACCGGTCGCGCAGGAGTGCACGGCATGACGCAGCTGCACATCCTGCAGAGCCAGATTCAGGGCGCGCTGCTGCAAGACCAGCCTGCCGTGGCGGGTTTGCTCGCTGCCAACGGCGAGGCGCAGTTTGGTGTCTACCGCAACGCCTACCGGGCACGGCTGCGCGCTGCCCTGCGTGACAATTTTGAAGTGCTGCCGTTGGTGATGGGGGATGAGGCTTTCGATGCGCTGGCCAACGCATATATCGATGCCCACCCTTCGCGCCACTATTCGCTGCGCTGGTTCGGCCACCACCTGTGCGCCTTCATGGCAGCCAACGAGGCGCTGGTGGACCACCCGGCCATGCTGGACCTGGCGCGCATGGAGTGGGCGCTGCGCCAGGCGTTTGACGCCGCCCCCGCCGCGCTGCTGACACCAGTAGAACTGGCCGCCGTGCCGGCTGAGGATTGGGCGGAGTTGCGGTTCACGCTGCACCCCGCTGTGCAACTGCTGGACCTGCAATGGGCCGTGGGTCCGGTTTGGCACGCGCTGAAATCCGGGCAAGAAGAAGTGCCGCCGCCCCAGGCACTTGATCACTCCATGCTGGTGTGGCGTCAGGGCATGAACACAAAGTGGAAGTCGTTGACGCCCACCGAAATCGTCTTTATGCAGGGCCTGATCGCAGGCCAGCGTTTTGGAGCTTTGTGCCAGGCCCTGGCACAGCGCGTGGGCGAAGACGCCGCCGCGCCGACCGCCGTCAGCCTGCTGAGCGAACTGCTGGGTACCGGCGCGATCTGTTCTCGCTGAAATTCAAATCTTCGCCATTTCATTGACTCAATTTATGGACCAACCTAAAGTCACTACCATGTCCCAGCCTCTCGCCCGCCTGTTCGACCAAGCGCTGCCCCTGCTGGCCGTTGCCCAAAAAGCCCTCACCCAATTGCAGGCCCCCGCCACCCTGGCCGCCCGCTTTTTTGTTGGCATGGCCTTCTTCCGTTCGGGCCTGACCAAGATCGCCGACTGGGACACCACGCTGGCCCTGTTTGCCGACGAGTACCACGTTCCCCTGTTGCCCACCCACGTGGCCGCCGTTGCCGGTACGTTTGGCGAGCTGTTTTTCCCGGTGCTGCTGGTGTTGGGTCTGTGCGGACGCTTCTCGGCCCTGAGCCTGTCGGTCGTCAATATCGTGGCGGTGCTGAGCCTGTCCGAGATTGCGCCAGCGGCGCTGCAGCAGCACCAGTTCTGGGGTGCACTACTGGTGGGTGTGATTCTGTGGGGGCCGGGCAAGTGGTCGGTGGACGCCTGGTGGTGGCCCAAGGTCGCTCGCTAGGCGCAAGGGCTCCCCATGCTCGCCGCTTCTGCTGCTCATTCCGGCCTCGCCACTTGCAACCGCAGGATCTGCCTGGGGTTTGCCACTGCCACAGCAATGGGTCTCACGGGTCTGACGGCGCAGGCCCAAAGCAGTGTTGCTGAAGCGCCCGCACCTCCGGCTCTGGAGCTGTTGGTATTGGGCTCAGGCGGCCCCGGAGCCACAGGTCGTGCAGGATCATGCTACGCCGTGCTGGTGGACGGTGTAGCCCGCATCATTGTGGACGCAGGGCCTGGCTCCTTTGTGCGCCTGGGTGAAGCCAAGCTGTCCCTGGCAAAGGCTGACATCATTTTGCTGACCCACCTGCATGCGGACCATGCTGGGGAACTTCCAGGCCTATTGAAGGCCCGGGCTGTTTCGTCGCGGGGTCCCATACTATTCGACATCTTTGGGCCCGATGGTCATGTGGGTCGCAAGGGCGAGGCCAGGTTTCCGTCTACGCGCCGATTCGTGGACCTGCTATTTGGCCCTCAGGGTGCGTATGGCTATTTGCCGACGTTCTCGGCCCCCATGACGTTAAAGGCGACCAACGTCCCCGCTACGACTGGCGCCGGGGCCGCACATCCAATGACCATCTATCATGCCGACGGCTTGCGGATCACTGCCGTTGCGGGCCACCACCGCGACGCACCAGCGGTGATCTATCGGGTTGACTACGCCGGCACAAGCATCACCTTCAGTGGTGACGTGGATGCAGCAGGCTTGGGCGCGTTGCGACAACTGGCCGCGCACAGCAGTCTGCTGGTCTTCAACAGCGTTGTGCTGGATCCACCCGGCTCGCCACCGGTGCTTTACACCTTGCACAGCCCTCCCAAAGCCATTGGAGAACTGGCTCGCGACGCGCGTGTCGGCAAGTTGTTGCTCAGTCACCTGTCACCCGCTACAGAGAGCCAGAGCGAAGCAGTGGCTGCGTCAATAGCACAAAGCTTTGACGGCCCCGTCGGGTTTGCGCGCGACGGCATGAAGGTCACGCCATGACCATGTGCAAACCCGTGAAAGCGTGGTTTCAGCGTGTCATCCTGCGCCGCTATGGGCTGTGTTTCCTGGTCATGGGCGCCAGCTTCTTTGGCTTCGGGATAGGAACTCTGAACCTGATCTATGTCTTTCAGGCCAACGCCCAATTGCTGCTCGCGCATGGCTGGCAGGCCCTGTGGGATGGCGGTTTCCTCCAACTGGTTGAGATTTTGGTCACCGGATATGCCAGCCTGCTGGCCTATATTGTCTTCAAAGCCTGTGAATACCGTTTGGCCCATGGTTTGACCGACGGGCTTTAGCGCATTTCCGTTAGAGGCGCACCGTGAGTTCAACCCAGGCATCCGGCAGCCACTGGTTGACCCGGGACTCCAGCCACCGATCCGCACCAATCAGGATCGCTATGCCCACCAACAGCAGCAGCACGCCAAAGATCTTTTTCGTTTGGTCTGCGTGCATCACGACCAGGGACTGGATGCGGCTGAATCCCGCGCGCGACAGGTAGGCCACCACCACCAGCGGAACGGCCGCCCCCGCACCGAACACACCCAAGATCAGTGCGCCGCGTGCGGCTCCGCCCTCGGTTGCGACCAGCGTGAGTGCGGTTCCCAGCAGCGGACCGGAGCAGGGACTCCAGATCAACCCCAACAGGCCACCCAAAAGGAAGGCGCCCTTGAGTGAGCCAGCGTCCAGCGCTGCCGAGGCCTGGTTGGCGGAGCTGGCCAACGGGGATATCCAGTTCGTCAAACGTTCGTTGAACTGCGGCACGACCATGGAGATTCCAAAGACAATCAGCGTCGCCGCGGCAAACGTGCGTACATTTTCGGGACTGAGTCCCAATGCGTTGCCCAGCAACCCTACTGCCAACCCAAGGAGGGCGAACGACAGTGTCATGCCGGCTGCCATGGCGACCGGCGCCGCATGGTGTCGCTGCACGGCGCTACCCAGCACCAAGGGTAGAAGGGGAAAGACGCAAGGCGACAGTGTGGTCAGACTGCCCGCGACGACGCTCAGGCCCAATTCATTCAAGGAAACCATGTGCGCGCAGATTCAAAGGGACGCTCGCAGCGTTTTACGAATGCCATCGACTGAGGTCTCGCCGATGCTTCGGGCCTTCTCGACCTTGCCGCGGTACACAATGAATGTCGATTGGCTGCGCACATTGAGCTGCTTCTTGAGGTCGGATTCTTTGTCATAGTCCACTGACAGCAGCGTCAGCGTCAGGGCTGGATCGGCTTTGAGTGCTTCCACAGATTTGTCTTGTGCCCTGCAGGTGGGGCACCAGTCGGCATGAAAGTGCAGCGCAACCGGCTCGCCAGCTGCCTGCAACTTTGCAAGGGCAGCAGCGGAGTAGGGTGTAACCGTGAGCGCTTGTGCCCAGGATGACGCTAACAACACGGCGCACAGTGCGAGGGATTTATTCAGTTGCATAGAGTGGGTTCTTTCGGGATGATGGGATGCTTGCTTTTGGACCGTATACTGGTTTGTCGGGTTCGCTCTCGGTTTCTTACACCTGAACCTGCTTCTCCCCCCCTTTCTATTGCATGAGGTACCCGTATGCGGCGGATGGCCAACCGAGTCAGGGCACTGTTGGTGCGCAATGGCCGTTTGTTTGCCGTGCTGGTCTTTGCGGCGGTGCTGCTGGTCGCCGTGGAGTCGATGGGATTGCGGCAGGACTTCAGCCTGGCATTCCTGCGGGAAACCCTTACCGAGAGGAAATGGGAAGGCCTTTTTCTGTTTGTGCTGTTGTTTGCGCTGGGCAACCTGGTGCACATTCCCGGTCTGGTCTTTCTGGCAGCTTCCGTCCTGGTACTGGGCAAGTGGGCCGGCGGGCTGGCAACCTATCTGGCGGCCAGTGTGTCCTGTGCCGTCACCTTCCTGAGCGTGCGATGGGTGGGTGGCGATGCGGTCCGGCAAATGCACGGCAAGCTGGCAAGGGGGCTGGTGGAGCATTTGTACGCCCACCCCGTTCGCAACGTCATGTTATTGCGCACGCTGTTCCAGACGCTGGCCGCATTGAACTACACCCTTGCTTTGTCCGGCATCGGGTTCAGGAAATACATGCTGGGTACTTTGCTGGGCTTACCCCTGCCCATCGCCGTCTACTGTGTGTTCTTCGACGCCATTGCAAAGCTGGTTTAAGCAATATTCCGTTGAGGGCCTGCGTATGGGCGGGTAGGCAATCGATCAGTCAGTCAGGCGGTCCATGTCGTGGATTTCGTGCCCGGCAATCGGTGGGCCTTGCAGCACGACGGTTTGTCGGCCATCGGCATAGTCCACGGAGGTAAATTGGCGCTCCGGCAGATGGCCGTTGGCCGATGCAAACAGCGCAAACACCTGGTCGCCAGCCTGCAGGGCGGCCACGGCATCCGCCACGGCCACCACAGACTCGGCGCCAATCCACTGGTTGTTGGCAGTGTCTACGCGGCCCCACTGCACGTGCGTGATGCGACCGTCCGTGTCCAGGCCCACCTTCGACACCGTATAGACACCGTGGGCGCGTCGGTGTGAGGAAAAGCTTGACAGCGTCTTCCTGGGTTGCGCATGGTCACCCAGCGCGGCGATGTCGTGCAGGCTGACCAGCGGAACAGGTGCAAAGCCGGGCCGCTTGGCCAGCGCAATCGTTTCACTGCCGTCCGAGCGGCCAACGACCCCCAGCGGCTGGTCCGGCAGGTGGGTGTGCGGCGACGGGAACGTGGCATGCACCTGCGCGCCATCGCGCAGGGCGTCGATCACATCGCCCACTGGAACAACTACGGCGTTGCCCACGTCCAGGTTGGACCTGGAGTCGACTGCACTCCACAGTACGTGTGTTGCAAACCCTGCGGCGTCCAAGCGAATTTTGGACACCGAAAAGAACTGTCTTGTCTCGCTCATTGCTGGCCGAGCCCGTGCGCCTTGGTATGTCATGTCGCCATGGTGGCGGGTGGTCGTGGCCGTGTATGTGCGCTATCCCACATACGGCGCGCGCAGCTACTGGCTCAATTACACCCGAAACATCCACTTACCAAAATCGGGACGTGTGGGCCGTCAGTCCAGTGAGAATCGCCTACGTTTAGAAAACGCCTCTCGCAGCGGCGCCACAAGTGCCGTTCCCGTTGCAACCCATAGGAAACACCATGCTTACAAAGACCGTAGTCACCTCCCTGATCTCGCTGTCCCTGCTCGTTGGTTGCGGAACCACAGCGCAAACCTCTAAGGATGAAAACGCTGCCAATGCGCAGAAGGCGCCGTCGCCGGACGCCAATGTGGCGGTCAGGCAATTCGTTACGGCCCACGCGGAAGTGATGGGCGGCATCGCAGACATCAAGTCCGCCAACCAGGGCATGAAATCGGACCTGGCTGCGATCAAGAACACCAGCCAGCAATCCCTGGAAACCGCGCAACGCTCGCTCAAGGTCCTTGAGGACATGGCCAGCCGCCAGGGGACGGGAGAAATCTCGGTGTTCTTTCCAAACGGCTCCGCGCACATGGAGCGTGGGGTCGTGGAACACGACCGTTTGGTCCGATTCGCCGACTTTCTGGCCCGCGAGAGTCGGGGCCGCAAGGTGATTCTTGTGTCCATCGGCAGTGCGTCGGCGTATGGCAACCAGAAGGTCAACCTGAGCCTGGCCAAGAAGCGTTCTGAGGTGCCGCTGGACATCATGGACAAGTACCTGGTCAATGTGCCGCACGAGTTCCACAAGGTCTTCGGCAATGGGGATCTGAACAGCCCCAAGGACGTGAAGATGAAAGAGCACCAGCGCTACCAGCACACGCGTGTCATCGCTGTGTTTGACAAGGAGCAGGTTGCCAATATCAACCAGGTGGCAAGCAAGTAGGAAGAGCGCGACAACATCGCGTGCGATTAGCGCAGCATTTGCCAAACGCTGGGTATGAAGCGCTTCAATTGTGGAAATTCGGAATCGTGTGCGGCTTCCAGACTTTGCAGCGCGAGCAGTACATCGCCTGGAAACCCTGTCCGCGGACGATCGCTGGAGTCCTGCTGCAGATCAAACATCAGATCCACCAATTCCGGATGGCCCCAAAAGAGATCGATCTTCTTGGCGATGTTTGGAAACGCTGCGTTGACCAGAACGAAGTCGGGATTTTCAGAAAGTCTCATACCGCTACCCCAGTAGTGCAACCCAGATGAAATTGGTGGGTTCCAGCATAGTCCGCATCGGCGAAACCATCTGTTTGCCAACGCACAGACCTGCGTGCGTCACAAAGGGATTGCGGAAAACGGCATGAGCGGCCGTGTGGAATCTAGTTCACAACTCCGTGCGCAGCGACCAGATCTCCGGGAACAGCACCACATCCAGCATCTTGCGCAAGTAGCTGACGCCACCGGTGCCACCGGTGCCGCGCTTGAAGCCAATCACGCGCTCCACCGTGGTCACGTGCCGAAAGCGCCACAGGCGAAACGCGTCTTCCAGGTCGGTGAGTTCCTCGCCCAGCTGGTACAGGTCCCAATGCGCCTTGGGGTTGCGGTAGACCTGCAGCCAGGCCTGCTCCACGTCCTTGCTGGCCACGTAGGGTTGTGACCAGTCGCGCTCGGTGTGCGAGGCGGGCACGGCGATGCCGCGGCGTGCCAGCAGGCGCAGCGATTCGTCGTACAACGAGGGCGCCACATAGGTGGCTTGCACCAGCGCCAGCAGGTCGGGGCGGTGGGCATGGGGTTTGAGCATGGCCGCGTTCTTGTTGCCCAGCGAGAACTCTATGCAGCGGTACTGGTAACTCTGGAAACCGCTGGAGTTGTCCAGATACGGGCGGATGGCGCTGTACTCGGGTGGCGTCATCGTGGCCAGCACGTCCCAGGCGTGCACCAGCTGCTCCATGATCTTGCTGACGCGCGCCAGCATCTTGAATGCGGAGCCCAGTTCGTCAGCGGCAATGCAGCGGATGGCGGCACCCAGTTCGTGCAGCATCAGCTTCATCCACAGTTCGCTGGTCTGGTGCTGCACGATGAACAGCATCTCGTTGTGGTCGGGCGAGCGGGGGTGCTGCGCGGTGAGGATGGCGTCCAGGCTCAGGTAGTCGCCATAGCTCATGCTCTTGCTGAAGTCGAGCTGGGCATTTTCTTGCGCGACGATGGATTCGCCAGCGGGCTTGGCACCCATGGGGCAGCCGGAGGATGATGGTTGTGTCATGGTGTGTCCCGCAAGGTTTCAGGTGACCGCGTGTTTCTGGTTGAACTCAGGTTTCTTCCACTCTTCGGTCTCCAGCACCTGGCGCAGCTGCTCCACAGCGTTCCAGACGTCTTCAAAGCCGATGTACAGCGGCGTGAAACCAAAGCGCAAGATGTCCTTGTGGATACCACCATCACCGGCGCGGAAGTCGCCAATCACGCCGCGTGCGATCAGCGCCTGCACGATGGCAAAGGCGCCCGAGCCGTCGGCGGAGTGTTCGCGTGTCAGGCAGACCTGCGAGCCACGCAATGCATGCTCGCGCGGGGTCGCCAGGCCCAGGCCGAAGCCCTGGCACCGCTCTTCCACCAACTGGATGTACAGGTCGGTCAGCGCCAGCGACTTGGCGCGCAGTGCGGCCATGCCACCCAGGACCTCGGCGGCCTTGAAACCGTCCAGCCCGCACTCCAGCAGCGACAGGCTGACGATGGGCTGCGTGCCGCACAGGTAGCGTGTGATGCCGGGTGCGGGCGTGTAGTCGGCCGTGAATGCAAATGGACTGGCATGCCCCCACCAGCCCGATAGTGGTTGCCAGAAGCGGTCTGCGTGTTTGGGGTTGACCCACACAAAGGCGGGTGCACCGGGGCCGCCATTCAAATACTTGTAGCCGCAGCCAATCGAGAAGTCCGCCTTCGCGCCGGTCAGGTCCACGGGCACCGCGCCCGCGCTGTGCGCCAGGTCCCACACCACCAGCGCGCCGGCTGCGTGTGCTGCCGCGGTGACGGCGGCCATGTCGTGCATGGCGCCGGTGCGGTAGTTCACATGGGTCAGCATCAGCACCGCCACATCGGCGGTCAAGGCACTGGCAATCTCTTCGGGCTCCACCAGTTGCAGCGTGTAGCCTCGCTCTTTGCACAGGCCTTCGGCAATGTAGAGGTCGGTGGGGAAGTTGCTGCGCTCGCTGACGATGACCTTTCGCTGTGGCGCTTCTTGCGCGGCAATGGACAGCGCAGCGGACAGCACCTTGAACAGGTTGATGGACGTGGTGTCGGTGACCACCACTTCGTCGGGCCCTGCGCCAATCAGCGGTGCAATCATATTGCCCAGGCGCTGTGGCAGGCTGAACCAGCCGGCGCTGTTCCACGAACGAATCAGACCCTGGCCCCACTCCTGGGTGATGACCTCGGCCGCGCGTGCGGCGGCGGCTTTGGGCATCACGCCCAGCGAGTTGCCGTCCAGGTAAATGACACCGGGGGGAATGGTGAAAAGATCGCGCAGGCCGCGCAGCGGGTCGGCTGCGTCACGCTGCTGGCAGTCTTGCAAAGTGATCATGGTGTGGCTCTTCGTTTCTGGGAGATGCGAAGTTAACACCGGGCAAATTGCTGTGGTGTCGGTTATTTCCAACAACCCGAAAATACTTTAGACCTAAACCATATTCTTAACCAGCTCCTAGACCGTACGCACATATTCCTCGTCGTCCACCGGCTCACCACGCAAGATGTCGTTTTCGGGAATGATGCGGGTGAACGAAAAGCCCGCCTTCGTTAGCACCTGTGCGGATGCGTGGTTGCCCACGGTAACAGTTGCAACCAGCCTATGGACGCCGTGGCTGATCAGGTGATCCGCTGCGGCTTGCACGGCCTCGGTGGCAAAGCCCTGGCCCCAGAATTCGGGGAACAGGTAGTAGCCCAGATTGGTACACACACCGTTGTCATCCACCACGGCATCCACCTCGCCGACGAGTGCGCCATCGTTGCGCGTGGTGATGGCCCACACCGGCCAGGCTTCGGTCCCGTCGGCGGACATGCGCGACTCCAGGCGCGTCCAGTTGGCCCGCAGCGTCTCCACGGTCCGGGGTTTGTTCATCGAAATCCATTGGTAGATGGCGTCTTCCTGCATGGGGCCAAAGGCCGCATCGGCGTGGGC
>Ga0208398_100224_pt1 | contig 47961 bp, 42 predicted proteins | sample LakWasMe79_HOW10_2_FD_183905 | JGI IMG/M metagenome (GOLD analysis project Ga0208398, IMG submission 183905) | Freshwater sediment methanotrophic microbial communities from Lake Washington under simulated oxygen tension - Sediment Metagenome... | ecosystem: Environmental > Aquatic > Freshwater >...
AAGGACCGCACCGAGCGCTCAGACAGCCATAAACCGATATCGTCGGTGATTTGCGGCGCTGGTGGGGAAATGGTGCGCAGCAATTCAATCGCGGCAACCGCCTTGCGGCTGTACGGGATACGTTCCGATTCTGGATGCTCAAAGGCACCTGCCAGATCCTCGCGTCTACGAAGCCTTGCAAGGGTCGCCAGTTTCCTGCGGATGTTCCCTATTTGAGATCGTGAAGACTGCCCCGAAAGCCGTTGGTCACCCAGATACTGGTCAACAGCATCCCGGGTGGACATTCCTGAGTACCAAGCGCGCAGGGCGGCAAGCTCAGCCGTTCCTGGAAATCCATCGATTTCTGGGCCATTTGTTTTTGCCAAACTGGCTACCTCGTACTTTTGCATTTATTGAGTTTATGACTAAATTGAATCTAGCGTGGTAATAATCGTTATCTCGATAGCACGCATTTAAAGCAGTCTTTTTACACCCAACTAGGGAGCTGGGTGAGGAATACCTCAGACTGACAGCAAAGCATGGGATCAACCGGCAGTGATGGCAGGTCGATCCTTTCGGCGTAAAGCACCGAGCCCAAAGACCATCAGCAAAACCAGCGCTAGAAACGGCAATGCCGTCAAATTGACCGAACGCCATCCCCAGTTATTGAGCAGTCCCCCGGCGGAAAACGAGGCGATGCTCACCGCACCGAACATCAGGAAGTCATGCGCTGCTTGAGTTTTTGCCCGCTCGGGTGGACGGTAAGCCTCGGTCAGCAGCGTCGTACCGCCAATGAACAGAAAATTCCATCCCACGCCCAACAGCGTCAAGCCGGAAATGAAATGCAGAAACTCGATGCCGCTCAATGCGATGGCAACGTGTCCACCCAATAAGGCGATGCCCAGGCCCATTATTGGCAGCACACCAAAACGACGAATCAGATTGCCGGTAAAGAAGGACGGAACGAACATGCCCAACACGTGCCATTGAATAACGGTAGCTGCCGCACCCAGCGACTGACCGCAAATTTGCATGGCCAGCGGTGTGGCCGTCATTACCATGATCATCACGGCATAACCAACCGAGGAACCGGCCAGCGCCGTCAAAAAAACCGGTTGCCGCATGATTTCCAGCAGAGGTCTTGCAGGCCCATGGCTTTCAGCCACCACGATGGGGGGCAGTTCAAGCCGAGTGACCAGCAACAGGGCAAGCACAGTCAGGGCGGACAAGGCGAGATAGGGCACCATAAACGGCACGGAACCAACTCCCTGCGTTACTCTGGCGATATTCGGCCCAGCCAGTGCCGCTACCACACCACCTGCTATCACCCATGAAATCGCCCGGCTCTTGAAGTTGGCGCTGGCCACATCGGCAGCGGCAAAGCGGTAATACTGGGCAAAACCTTGGTAGCCTCCCACCAGCATATTGGCCAATACGAAGAGCCAGAAGTTGCCAAGCCAGATCGCGCCTGCTGCGGTCAACCCCGCAAGGCAACCGAGCGAGGTTCCCAATAAAAATCCCGCTTTGCGGCCAAAGCGCTGCATCAGCATCGAGGCGGGAATCATGGTGGCCGCTGCCGCCACCATCATCATTGCAATGGGCAAAGTAGCCAAGCTCTTGTCTGAGGCGAGCTTCAGGCCCACCAAGCCGGAAATAGTCATCACCATGACCGACGCGGTTTGAAACAGCGCTTGCGTGCCAGCAAGCAAAAATACGTTGCGTTTTTCTGTTGAAGTGAGACTCATGGTGTGCACCTCAAAACACAAATACTTGCTCAGCCTGCTCGGACCACTGCGCCAACTCATCCAGCGTGCCCCGGTGTGCGCCCTCCATCAGCTCGTCCCCCTTCATGCCTCTGGCATCCATGCATGTGCCGCAAACGCCAACTGCGTTAGGGACTGCACGCGCAATCTTCCCCAACATCAACTGCATGTTGTAAAAGCCTTCAGGGACTTTTTGACCTCCTTTGGCGGCAGTTGCGGCGTCTCCCATCAGAAATACGCGAACTTCGTTGCCGTCTCGTTTGGCCAATGCGCCTGCGAGTCGCAGGCCGTTGTAGGTGCGCTCGTCACCGTAGGGTGCACCATTGAGGATGAATAGAGCTTTCATGCCCAACCTTTCAATTTCTAACATTCAAACGATTGTTAGAATATACCACGTGCAAATTTTCTGTCGTAAGAAAATTGACCTCCACCATTCCATTCGGTCACGATCCAGCTATGAGTACAAATCGAGAAATTAAGGACGCCCTCTTTGAGCAAGTGGCCCGAATTGCCAAGGCGGTGGCCAGCCCAAAGCGACTTGAGTTGGTAGAGCTACTGTGTCAGGCTCCCAAGGCCGTAGAAACGCTGGCGAGTGAAGCCGGAATCAGCGTCAAGCTTGCCAGTGCCCACCTTAAAGAATTGCGTACAGCGCGGCTGGTGGATACCGAGCGGCAAGGCAAGCGCATCATTTATCGCATTGCCAGCCCTGAAGTGCCACGCTTCTGGGTGTTGCTGAGAACACTGGCTGAAGATCGCCTGTTCGAGTTGCAAGACGCCTTGCGCCAACTGTCGGCGGCAAACGGTGAATGGCGGGGAGAGAACCATGAGGAGTTGCTGCGAAAAGCACGCGATGGAGAGGTGGTGGTTATTGATGTTCGACCAGTCAACGAATATGAACAGGCACACCTACCGTTTGCGCGTTCAATGCCATTGCCAGAGCTACGCACCAGGTTAGCCGATTTACCCAAAGACAAGCCCATCGTGGCTTATTGTCGTGGACCGTATTGCCTGATGTCAGCAGATGCAGTTCAACTATTGCAGGAGTACGGATATACGGCGTTGCAGTTGCGCGCTGGCGTGAATGAGTGGACTGCTGCGGCGCAATGAGTGTTGGTTGAGGCTTGGAACGTGCTTTGATTTCCGCTATCTGAGTGCCCCCCCTGTTGTGCGCGCGATCGCACAGTTAGTTTCGGCTGAAGGAATTTCGACGCCGCCGCCCACTTGAGGCACGGAACGAAGGAATCGATCTTGGCCAGACTGGTTTTGGGGTGACGGAATTTCCGGCGGTTCCGGCGTGGAACCCCGAGAAGTTACTAATTCTTACTTACTCGGACTAGTTCAAATCTGCTGCCTTCAGAGCGGCGCATTGCCATTTACGAGAATGTGTCCAACACAGGAGTGATTTGATGCCTAACATTTGCGATAGCGTTTCAGTCCCAACTCCATACGGCGGCGATGAGAACCATTTTGTCCGCCTTGTTGCAATCATCCCCGGCATGCTCTATGACTACGTGGTGAATCAAGACGGTAGCAGCAAATTTCTTTACGCGTCGGACCGCACCGACAGGTCTGCAGCAGCCACATCGCCTTCACCTGCGGCCTGCGCCTGCGATTCTGCCAACTTCTCTGACACACCGGCCGACGCAAAATTAGCCATTTCACGAAGGATGGCGCAGGCGGACTGCAAAAGTGGCCAGGCCAGCGCCGCACCCGAGCCTTCGCCCAGCCGCAGGCCCAGGTCCAACAAAGCCTGCACACCCAGGTGCTGCAGCATGAATTCATGGCCGCGCTCGCCGGAGCGGTGTGCAAACACACAGCGTTGCAGCACTTGTGGTGCCAGCGCATGCGCCACCAGCACCGCACTCGTGGTGATGAAACCGTCCACCAGCACCACACGGCGCTCCTGCGCGGCCTGCAATATGGCCCCCACCATGGTGGCAATCTCCAGCCCGCCCACGGCTGCCAACACATCCAGCGGATCGCTCAGGGCGGCGTGGCGCTGCATGACCTCACGCAGAATTTCAGTCTTACGCAGCACGGCGGCTGCGTCCAGCCCGGTACCGGCACCGGTGCACTGGGCAATGTCCAGTCCGGCCAGTTTGGCCAGCAGTAAGGACGCGGCCGAGGTGTTGCCAATGCCCATTTCGCCCAGAAGCAGCGTATTGCCTGGAAGTACTTGCACCAAAGCGCGGCCGTGGTCTATGGCCTGGCGGCATTGCGCAGGTGTCATGGCGGCTTGGGCAGATGAATCGGCCGTGCCACCCTCACCACCCGCCACCTTGCGTACCTGCAAACCGGGGCGTGTAGCACCGGCCGACAAACCGGCCAAAAAGTCGTGTTTAACGCCGCAATCCACCACCGTCAGGGCCAAGCCATGCTGGCGCGCCAACACGCTGACAGCACCACCACCGGCGAGAAAATTCTCGACCATCTGCCAGGTTACGTCACTGGGAAAGGCGGATACACCGCGCGCCGCCAGGCCGTGGTCGGCAGCGAACACCACCATTTGCGGCTGCTCCAGCGTGGGGGTTTCGGTGCCCAGAATCTGGCCCAGCTGCAGCGCCAGCGCCTCTAGGCGACCTAGAGAACCGAGTGGTTTGGTTTTGTTGTCCAGCTTGTGTTGCAGGGCGGTTGTAAGAGCGGGCGTGGCGATATCGACCAATGGGGCAATGGTGGTATTCATAACAAAGACTTTCAGGAATAACGAGGGGTAGATAGAAACTGCGCCGTGCGAGCGCAAAGACCATGGCTGGCCCTGTATTTATGCAGTGGCTGCGGTCTGGCGAACGTTCTGTGCGGCCGTCTGGTCACGCTGCAAATGGGCCATCAGCGGCTGTTGATCGTCACGTTGGCCCCATTGGTCAAAGTAGACCAGGTCTTCCATGGGCAGACGCGGCAGCCAACCGGCGGTTTCCAACTCGGGCTTGGCATGGAAGTGGCTGACATAGCCCACACACAGGTAGGCAATGGGGGTGATGTTTTTGGGAATACCCAGCGCCTGCTGCAGATCAGCCTGGTTAAAGATACTGACCCAGCCCACACCCAACCCTTCGGCGCGTGCGGCCAGCCACAGGTTTTGCACGGCGCACACGCTGCTGTACAAATCCATGGTTTTCATGTGCGTGCGTCCCACCACCATCGGGCCGGTGCGCTCTCGGTCGCAGGTGATGCAGATGCCAATGGGCGACTCCACAATACCTTCGAGCTTGAGGCTTTGGTAGGTCGAGCGTTTCTCGCCTTCGAATAAATCGGCCGCTTGGGCATGCGCGGTGGCAAAGGCGTCATACACCCGACGCTTGACCTGCGGCGACTGCACCACCAAGAAGTTCCAGGGCTGCATAAAGCCCACCGATGGCGCGTGGTGCGCTGCGGTCAAAATGCGGCTCAGCACCGCATCGGGCACGGGCGTGGGCAAGAACTGCCCGCGCACATCGCGGCGTGAAAAAATGGCTTGGTAAACGGCGTCGCGTGCCTCTTGTGTGAAGGCGTGGACGTTCTGCGCGGCGTGCGCCGACGTGGTATTCATGGCATTCCCCTGTGCGTGAATAGAAACAGCGCTGCCTGGCCTTGCAGCGCAATGAACTATCAGGCCGGTCTTCTGGCTTGGATTCATCTGACCCGACACACCTTCCCGGCCTTGGCGGCCAGTGGCACTTTATGGGGGTCATCATCCTTACAGCGTTGGGCACGCGACGGATTCACACCGCCTTCCCGATTCTCCCTTTGCTTGACAGCAGCGGGCACCTGAAGCGGGCGATGATAACAGCCCGCGCCAACGCCCCGATTACGCTACCACCACGCCAGGTGGGGACACAATAAGCGAGGCCAACACGCCTGGCTCAAAGTGTTTTTCAATATAGTTCGCCAGACCGTCAAACACCGTCTCCAGCGTGGGCACAGGGTCGTGGAGTTGCGCACCAAACAAGGCTTGCAAAACAGCAGCGTCTTCGAACATGCCATGCAGATACAGGCCCAGCACATTGCCCTGCGCGTTGCACCAACCCAAGCCATCGGGCAACACTGCCTCGGCCAAGTCGCCCGCAGCGGCCATGGCCACATGCTGCTGGGTTTGACCGTGGTGAATCTCGTAGCCCACTACAGAAACACCTGCAAGCGCTCTCCATGGCGGCGGCGCGCGCCAATCAGTAGAAAAAGAGGCTCGTGTATGCCGCACCGTCTTGTCCTGATCAAACACAGTAACCAAGGGCAACAGGCCCAGACCCGGCGCATTACCGTCAATGCCATGCGGATCAATCAGAGCCTCTCCCAGCATCTGCAAACCACCACACACCCCCAGCACCGCCCCGCCCTGCTCCGCATGGCGCGCAATCGCCGCATCCAGTCCTTGCGTGCGCAGCCAGGCCAAGTCACCACTGGTGTGCTTGGAGCCCGGCAGGATGACCCAGTCGGTGGGCTTCAATCCCGCCAATTCGGACGGGCTGCGCACCCACTGCAAATGCAAACCGGGAATATTCTTGAGCGGCTGAAATTCATCAAGGTTACTGATGCGCGGATAGGCGACCACGGCCACCGTCATGTTCGCCGCACCCTTGGTCACGCTGCGGTCATCAAACACACCATCTTCTTCGGGCAGGCCGTGCTGCCACCACATAGGCAAGGTGGCAACGGTGGGAATGCCGGTCAGGTCCTGCAACATCTGCGGCGCTGGGGCCAGCAGTGCGGCATCACCGCGGAACTTGTTGAGTACAAAGCCTTTGATGAGCGCCCGCTCGTCTTCTGGCAACAGCGCCCAGGTTCCATGCAGATGCGCAAACGCTCCACCGCGGTCAATGTCGGTAACCAACAGGCACTGGGCATTGCAGTGCAAGGCCACGCGCATGTTGACGATGTCGCTGCTGTGCAGATTGATCTCGGCGGGCGAGCCCGCGCCCTCGATCACCACCACATCGTTCTCGGCACACAAATCGTCCAGCGCCTGGGCAATCTGCGGCCAGACCATGAGGCTGCGGCCACGCCAGGGCATGGCGCTCAGTTCCGCACTTACCTGCCCCATCAGCACCACCTGGCTGTGGGTGTCACGCTCAGGTTTCAGCAGCAGCGGGTTCATGCGCACATCGGGCACCGCCATGGCTGCCAGTGCCTGGAAATATTGGGCCGAACCGATCTCACCCTGGCCATTCTCAAAAGCCACCACACGGGCGTTATTGCTCATGTTCTGTGCCTTAAACGGTGCGACCTTGAGATCTTGGCGCGCGTAATAGCGGCACAAGGCCGTGGTGAGCCAGCTTTTGCCGGCGCCGCTGGTGGTGCCGATCACCATCACACATTGGGCGGTCATAGGGTTTCATTGAATTGGGTCCAGGCCCGTGCCAGCGCGTCTTGTGCCACGGGCGGCTGCACGCTCACGCGCACATGGCCGGGCAGATCGAAGGACTGTGCGTCGCGCAGCTTGATACCCTGGCAACGCAAAGCCTGCAGCGCGGCCTGCAGGTTTGCGTTGTCTTGATCGTGGTCATTTGGAAAGGGATTGGCGCAGTAAAAATTGGCATCGCTGGGCAGACAGCGCCAACCCAAACCTTCGAGCACACTGATTTGCCGCGCCTTCCAATTGCGCAAAGTGATGTGGCTTTGCGACAGCCAGGTTTGCACCTCGGCCTGCACCCAGCTTTGCAGCATAGCTACGCCATGTGCACCCACGGGCCAGGAGGGGCACAAACTGTTGAGTGCTTGCACGGCAAACTCTGCGTTCACCGGGGCAATGGCATACGCACCGCGCACACCGGTCAAACCCAGCGCCTTGTTGGGCGTCCACAGTTGCCACACCATGTGGCACTCTGCATCCCCCCACGCAGAGGTGCCGCTCAGGCGCAAAGGGGCATAGGCACAGTCCAGCACGTTCAGCGCGGAGTCAAGCACATCGCACGCAGTGTCCCGTTCGCACGGCGCCGACTGACCCAGCGGGCTGCTGGGATCGGCATGCCACTGCAAGCCCACAATTCCTTCCCCTTCGGTGACAACCGCCAAGCCCCAAGCCTGGGCCGCCTGTGCGTAGTCGCCATAGGCATGCGGCGGCACACGCACGGTTTTGAGCAAAGCAGCGCCGCGCTTGCGCCCGACCGCAGCACCTTGATGGGCCACCCAGGCGGTGATGCGGTAAATGAACTCGCTGGCACTGCCAGCCAACAGCACACGCGAGGTGTCTACGTCATGAAAATCGGCCAGTTGCTGGCGCAGCACGGTGTAGGCCGGGTCAGGGTAATGGTGGGCGTCGCAAGCCTGCAGCGCCGCTAGCACTTGCGGGCACGGCCCGCAGGCGTTGCTGTTGGTCGAAAAGTCATAGCGCGACACACCGTGCGCGTCCGGCCCACCGTGGACTGTCATGGCGCTCCTCCCTGCTTTGCCAAAATGACTATCAAAACTATAGTTGCCAGCGCAAGGTATATGAGCGCTAGCAGTGCTTTTGATGCCAAATGCACGGCCAATGCGGTATCCGCAGCCACCGGCGCCCTTGCGCCTTCGTTAAGGGCATAGACACCCGGCTTGTGCAGGCACACGCGCAGTGCCAGCGCCATGGCGGCCATGGGCCAGCCGCTGTTGGGTGAGGTTGTGCGGCGGGCCTGCGCGGGCAGGCGACCCCACGCTACAGGGCCCCGCCCAGGGGTCATCACAGATGCCGCCCACAACAGCAAGGCCGTCAGGCGCGCGGGTATCCAACTCAATACATCGTCGGAGCGCGCCGCCCACTTGCCAGCCCACTCCCAATTGTGGCCTTGGGAGACGCCGCGGTAGCCCCACATGGCGTCCGCCGTATTGGCAAAGCGGTAGAAGGCCGCACCCGGCAGCCCCAGTAGCACAAACCAGAACAGGGGCGCGATGACCGAGTCGTTCAGGTTCTCGGCCAATGTTTCAATGGCGCTTTCGCGCACTTGGGCTTCGCTGAGCTGATTCACGTCGCGGCTGACCAGCCAACGCAAGCGCTCACGCCCAGCGTCCAGTGACACATCCAGTGCGCTTTCGACCTCTTGCACTGAGCTGCGCAACAGGGCCCAGGCCAGCAAAGGTTTGAGCAGCAGGCCCAACAACAGACCCGCCAGCAGCGAGTGCATCAGCGGTGAATCCCAGGCCGGAACGATACCGCCCCCAACGTTGAAAAGCAACCCATCACAGACCCAGAGCACGGCGTACTCCAAGCGCCAGGCTCCTATTAAAACCAAAGCCGCTCCCGCACACCAAGCAATGGCTGCGAGCCAAAAAGACTTGTAATCCGGGTCCTTAGATGTCGCTTGTTGGGTATGACGTTGCACCCAGGCTCCGACGCAGACCAGGTAATTGCCCATCCACACCACAGGGTGCAGGCTCTCGCGCGGCTCGCCCAACCATCGGTCAATACCTAAGGCGACGAGCAAAGCCACAGCGAGTTCCATCATTCCCCTTTAGTCGCGGTTCAATCGCGGGACATGGGGTGGCCGGCTTTAAGGTCCAGACGGTCCAAAAAGTCCATATCGGTATTGCCTTTGGGGTTGGCCGTGGTGAGCAGCTTGTCTCCGTAGAAGATGGAATTGGCACCGCCCACAAAACACAGGGCCTGCACCTCGTCGCCAATACTCTGGCGCCCGGCGGAAAGGCACACACGGGTCAGGGGCATGGTGATGCGAGCCAGGGCAATGGTGCGCACAAATTCCAGCGGGTACAGGTCGGCCTGGTTGGCCAGGGGTATGCCCTCGACCTTGGTCAAATGGTTAATCGGCACGGATTCAGGATACGACGCCAGGTTAGTTAGCTCGGCGAACAAGTCGGCGCGCTGCAGGCGCGATTCACCCAAGCCGACAATGCCGCCGCAGCACACACTCACACCGGCATTGCGAACACGGGTCAGGGTGTCAAGGCGGTCCTGGTAGTCGCGGGTGGTAATGACGTCTCCATAAAAATCGGGTGGGCTGTCCAGGTTGTGGTTGTCATAGTCCAGCCCGGCATCACGCAAGGCTTCGGCATGGACTTCGCCCAGCATACCCAGCGTGGCGCAGGACTCCAGGCCCGTGGCCTTGACCGCCTCCACATCGCGGTCTTTGGGGGCGCGCCAGGCGGCACCCATGCAGAAGCGGGTGGCGCCAGCGGCGTGGGCGACGCAAGCGGCATCACGCACGGCCTCCACACCCATCAGCTTGCCAGCCTCGACGCCAGTGTCAAAGTGCCCCGACTGGGGACAATAGCCACAATCTTCGGGGCAGCGGGCGATTTGTGCGGGGCATGGAACGTCATGGGTTGACTGACGGCGACAGGAGATGAAGTCGGGGTTTCGGTGGCCATTGTCATTTCGTGTGTACCTTGGCCCCAGTGGCCTGATGAATAAATGATTTTAAGGGTTGGCCCCAAGCGTCTTCAAACAGGAGTTCATCCAGCGGGCAACGCTTGGCCCAGCGCTCTTGTTGCAGCATGGGTTCTTCATAAAACCCGTGCACCGGGCCTATGCACAACAGGGCGATCGGGTCGGCCCCCGCGGGCAATTGCAACAAGGCGGCCACTGTCACAGGGTCGAACAGTGAGACCCACCCCATGCCCAGCCCTTCGGCCCGTGCGGCCAGCCACAGGTTTTGAATCGCACAGGAGGCCGAGGCCAAGTCCATCTGCGGCAGGGTGCGCCGCCCAAAAATGTGCTTTTCGCGCCCATCGGCCAGGGCCACTGCCCAGACCTCAGCAGCATCCAGCAGGCCTTCCACCTTGAGCCGCATAAATTCGTCTTCGCGTTGGCCCAGTGCGCGGGCGGTTTGCACCCGTTCCTGCTCCACCAGCGCCTGCAATTGGCTGCGCAAAGCGCTGGACGCCACACGCACAAAGCGCCAGGGCTGCATAAAACCCACACTGGGCGCGTGGTGCGCGGCGGTAAGCAGGCGGCGCATCACCTCGGGCGCCACCGTGCCACCGGCAAAGTGCCGCATGTCACGCCGCTCGTAAATGGCGCGGTACACCGCTTCGCGCTCGACGGGCGTAAAGGCCTGCGACGGCGTACCAATCGGCATGTCAATCGGCATGGTAGTGGGGGCTCATGCGAACCGTTTCTCCAATAATCAGCAACCCGGGCTGGGGGCCATAAGCTGGGGCCATTTCTACCAAACGCCGCAGACTGCATGCAATCACCGTTTGCGTAGGGCGTGTACCGTCGCGCACGATAGCGGCTGGCGTGTCCGGTGCCAACCCATGGCCGAACAGCTGCTGTGCAATCTGCGCAAGGCGCTGCACACCCATGTAGAAAACACGCGTCTGTCCGGGTCGCGCCAGGGCCCGCCAGTCGTGGGTAGCATCGTCTTGCGCCAAATGACCTGGCAAAAACACACAGCTACCCGCAAGGTTACGGTGCGTCAAAGGAATGCCCGCCGCCGCCGAACAGCCGCTGGCCGCCGTCACACCCGGCACCACCTCAAAGGCAATGCCTTCAGCCTGCAGGGCCTGCACCTCTTCTCCACCGCGCCCAAACACATAGGGGTCACCCCCCTTGAGGCGCACCACGCGACGGCCGCTGCGGGCATGTGCGACCAGCAATGCGTGAATACCCTCTTGCGGCACCGCGTGGTCACCCAAGGCCTTGCCCACATAGACGCGCTGGGCTTGGGGCGGTATCTGATCCAGGACTTCTGTACTGACCAGGCGGTCGTGCACCACTACATCAGCGCTGCGCAGCCGGTCCAGCGCACGCAGGGTCATCAGGTCCAGCGGACCCGGACCTGCCCCTACGATGCAAACAAAGCCCTGGGCAGAAGAAAAAAACCGTTCAGTCATGGAAAATTGGGGCGATCACGAGGCGACCCATCATACGTGCGTCACGCTGCACGCAGCTTGCGGGCGCACCGTGCGTGCTTTTTCATTGGCCAAGGGATGCGATACTTGCGGGCTTTGCAGACCCTGGGTTGCCTCCTTGTAAATCTTTAAACCAGGAATGCGATTCCCTTGCTACACATGTCCGCCCACCCCCACGCTCCACACGCTGCACGTATCCAAGGCTGGTGCCCCGGTGCTCTGCGTCCCATGCCCTCGGGGGATGGGCTGGTGCTGCGCATCCGAGCGCCACTGGGGCGTTTGACCCAGGCGCAAGGCCAGGGTATTGCGGAGTTGGCCGAACGCTACGCACAGCCTCTCTTGGACCTGACCAGTCGTGCCAACTTGCAACTCCGCGGAATTGCCGAGGCCGACTACCCCGCCCTGCTGGCCGGGCTTCAGGCCTTGGGGTTGATTGACACCGATATCAACGCCGAATCGCGCCGCAACCTCCTCGTGTCGCCATTTTGGGAAGCTAGCGACGGTACACCGGCTCTTGCGCAGTTGCTCACAGAGGCCTTGGCTCAGCCAACCGCTCCCCAACTCCCCGCCAAATTCGGCTTTGTGCTGGACTGTGGCCCTACCCCTGTGCTGCGCGGCTGCTCGGCTGACATTCGTTTGGAACGCCAAGCACAGGGATTTTTAGTCTACGCCAACGGCAGTACCCACGGCGTGGTCGCTTCTGCAAAGTGCGCTATCGAGCGGGCCATGGAGCTGGCGCACTGGTTCATCGCCGTTGGCGGCGCACCCTGCGGGCGTGGGCGCATGGCCCACTTGGTCGCCCACACTCCCGTGCCCGCCCACTTGGCAAGCACACCGGTTTCCGCCACGCATGCGGTCTGCCCACCCTGGGGCCTGGTGCCGCAGGGCTGCGTGGTGGGCTTTGAATTTGGCCAGCTTCCGGTAGACACGCTGCGCGCACTGTCCGCCCTAAGCCCGTTGCGCCTCACTCCGTGGCGCAGTGTGCTGGTGGAAGGCGCCCAGAGCGTGGCCGCATTACCAACACTGCCCACACTCATCACCCAAGCCGACGATGTGCGTTTGCGCGTCAGCGCCTGCACCGGCGCGCCGGGCTGCAACCAAGCCGCCGCTCCCACGCGGGAGCTAGCCCACGCGCTGGCGCCGCTGGTGCCGCCAAGCCACAGGCTGCACGTATCGGGCTGCAGCAAAGGCTGCGCGCACCCGCATAAAGCCCTCACGCTGGTAGCCACGTCCACCGGGTTTGATCTGATACAACACGGCACCGCCGCATCCCCCCCGGATGCGCGCAATCTGAATCCAGCGGCCATCACCGCCCATTTAAAACAGCTAGCGCATGCGCCACACCTATGAGACCGATGGCGATGCCATCTACCGCCAGTCTTTTGCCATCATCCGGGCTGAAGCTGATCTCGCCCGCTTCAGCGCCGCTGAAGAGCTGGCCGTCGTCCGCATGATCCACGCCACCGGCATGGTCGGGCTGGAAGCCCATGTGCGTTTTTCTGAGGGTATGGCCCACGCGGCCCGCACTGCGCTGGAGGCCGGTGCCCCCATTCTTTGCGATGTGCGTATGGTGAGTGAAGGCATTACCCGCACCCGCCTGCCGGCCGACAACGCCATCATCTGCACCCTGCAAGACCCCAGCGTGCGCGATCTGGCAGAGCGCATGGGCACCACCCGCAGCGCGGCTGCGCTGGAACTCTGGCGGCCCCATTTGGCCGGTGCCGTAGTCGCCATCGGCAATGCGCCCACGGCCCTGTTCCATTTGCTCAACATGCTGCAAGACCCCGCCTGCCCGCGCCCTGCGGCCATCATTGGCTGCCCGGTGGGCTTTGTGGGTGCGGCTGAATCCAAAGCCGCCCTGATGGCCGACCTGCCCGCACCCAGCATGGTGGTGCTGGGCCGCCTGGGTGGCAGCGCCATCACCGTGGCTGCAGTGAACGCACTCGCCAGCCGGAGGGAAATTTAATGGGCAGCATCCTCTGCGCCGGTTTAGGCCCCGGTGACCCGGACTTGATGAGCGTGCGCTCCGACCGGGCCATCCGTGCTGCCCGCCACGTGGCCTACTTCCGCAAAAAAGGCCGCCCCGGCCAAGCGCGCCGGATTGTGGACGGCATGCTGACCCCCGGAGTGGTTGAGTACGCCATGGAGTACCCGGTCACCACCGAGCTACCGTTTGACAGCCCCGAATACATCCACTGCCTGGCCACGTTTTACGACGACTGGGCCAAGCGCCTGGCCGAACTGGCCCAGACCGAAGAGGTGCTGGTGTTGTGTGAGGGCGATCCATTTTTCTACGGCTCCTTCATGCACCTGTACACCCGCCTACAAGGCCGCGCCACGGTGGAAGTGATTCCCGGCATACCCGGCATGGTGGGCTGCTGGTCTGCAACCGGCGTGCCCATCACTTGGGGCGACGATGTCATGACCGTGCTCATGGGCACCTTGCCTGAAGACGAGCTGGTGCGCCACATGCACACTGCCGACGCGCTGGTTGTCATGAAAACTGGCCGCAACCTGCCCCGCGTGCGCAGCGCACTGGCCCGCTCTGGAAGACTAGAGCAAGCCTGGCTCATTGAGCGCGGCACCATGCCCGGCCAGCGGGTCATGAAGCTGGCCGAAGTAGATGGCAGCGATTGCCCTTACTTCGCCATCGTGCTGGTGCACGGCAGCGGCCGCCGCCCCGAGGTGCTGGAATGAAACCGGATAGTGTGAAGGGCTGGCTCTGCATTGCAGGCCTGGGGCCCGGCAACCCACAACTGGTAACGCCCGAAGTAACGGCCGCCCTTGACGCAGCCACCGACATCGTGGGCTACATCCCCTACGTGGCCCGTATCGCACCGCGCCCTGGCCTTAACGTGCATGCGTCTGACAACCGGGTCGAGATGGACCGCGCCCGCGCAGCGCTGCAAATGGCATCTAGCGGCAAGCAAGTGGTCATCGTGTCCTCCGGCGACCCCGGTGTGTTTGCCATGGCCGCCGCCGTGTTTGAAGCGCTGGAGGGCCGGCCCGAATGGCAAGCGCTGGACCTTCGCGTTCTGCCCGGCATCACCGCCATGCTGGCAGCGGCGGCACGCGCCGGTGCGCCCTTGGGTCATGACTTCTGCGCGATCAACCTGAGCGACAACCTCAAGCCCGCCGCATTGATCGAAGCCCGTGTGCGCGCAGCCGCCGGGGCCGACTTTGCCATGGCGTTCTACAACCCCCGCTCGGCCAGCCGCCCCCACACCTTTGGCCGCGTGCTGGAGATACTGCGCGAGACCTGCGGACCAGACCGGCTCATCACCTTTGCCCGTGCCGTGAGCACGGCAGAAGAAAAGTTGCTGACCGTCTGCCTGGCAGAGGCAACCCCCGAGATGGCCGACATGCGCACGGTGGTCATCGTGGGCAACAGCGCTACGCGCCGGGTGGGCCGCTTCGTCTACACACCGCGCTCAGAGCTATGAATTTAATAGCTACAAACCAAGCCCAACCATGCGCAAACGCCCTCTACGGTGCTCAACGTAGGGCGCGCAGGGATGAAGGGGCGGTCAATCAAGATAACGGGCAAACCGCGCTCCCGTGCCGCCGTCAGCTTGGCCTGCGCCCCCGCGCCGCCCGAGTTTTTGGACACCACATGGGTGATGCCGTGCGCTTGCAGCAAGGCGCGGTCGCCCTCCACGGTAAACGGTCCCCGGTCCAGCACCACATGGCCGCGCTCGGCGGGCAAATCCAAAACCGAATCGACCACCGGATCGACCAAGCGCAACAGGTACCAATGCTGCGCGCAGGCCAAAAACGGCGCCAGATGCTGGCGACCAATGGCCAAAAACACCCGGGCAGGTTCGCTGGGCAGGGCCTGCACCGCAGCGGCTATATCGGGCACGTGTTGCCACACATCACCGCTTTGGGCCTGCCACGCGGGCCGCTCCAGCGCCAGCAGGGGCACGCCCGCACTCGCACAGGCCTGCACCGCGTTGCTGCTCATCTGCGCGGCAAAGGGGTGGGTGGCGTCCACCACATGGGTGATGCGCTTAGTCTGCAAATAGGCCTGCAAGCCCACCACGCTGCCAAAGCCGCCCACGCGGGTGGGCAGCGGCTGGGCTATTGGAGCGCTGGTGCGGCCTGCGTAAGAAAAAATACCGTCCACCCCCGCCTGCGCCAAGGCTTGCGCCAGGCGGCTGGCATCCAGGGTGCCCCCCAGCACCAGCACACGCAAGGGGGGGCGCGCAATGTCTGAACCCTGGCTGTCAATCATTGGAATCGGTGAAGATGGTTTGCATGGTCTGGGCAATGGTAGCCGCTCGGCCTTGTCCCAAGCGCGGCACGTCTTCGGCGGCGCGCGGCATCTGGCACTGGTCGATGTGGGCAGCCGTGGCCGCGAGTGGCCCCTGCCCTTTGACATAGCCCCGGTGCTGGCCCTGCGCGGCCAACCGGTGGCGCTGCTGGCCTCGGGCGACCCGTTTTGGTTTGGAGCGGGCGGTAGTTTGGCAAACCACTTGGTGCCCGGCGAATGGCAGGCATTTCCAGCTCCCTCAACTTTTTCGCTGGCTGCATCCCGTTTGGCATGGCGCTTGGAGCAGGTGCACTGCTTCGGCCTGCACGCTGCGCCCTTTGCCCGCACCTGCCCTGCCCTGCATGGCGGTGCGCAACTGCTGTGCTTGCTGCGCGATGGCCAAGCGGTGCAGGACTTTGCACAGTGGCTCACCCAGCAAGGCGGTGGTGCCTCTGCGCTGTGGGTGCTTGAGGCATTGGGCGGCCCGCGTGAACGTATACGCCAAAGCACAGCCCACGCGCTGGACTTTGCAGACATCCAAAGCCCGGTGGCAGTGGCTGTGCAGGTGGTTGGCCCGCTGGGGCTTGCAAACGCCCCCGGCCTGCCGGACATCGGCTTTGCCCACGACGGGCAAATCACCAAGTCGCCCATCCGCGCGCTCACCCTCAGCGCCCTGGCCCCGCGTCCCGGCGAACACTTGTGGGACCTGGGTGCAGGCTCGGGTTCGGTGTCGGTGGAGTGGTGTTTGGCGGGCGGCACCTCCAGTGCGGTCGAGCAAAACGCCGAGCGGGTGGCGAACATCCGTGCCAACGCCGCATCCTTTGGCATCGACCACCGCCTGAGCGTGCACCAGGGTGACACACACCACAACACGCACACAGTGCTGGCAGGCTTGCCCACGCCCCAGGCCATTTTTGTCGGCGGCGGCTTTGACATGGCTTTGTTCACCGCATTGCAGTCCATAGCGCCCACAGGCTGCCGCTTGGTGGTGAATGCCGTGACGCTGGAGACCGAATCTGCCCTGCTGCAACTGCACGCCCAACACGGCGGCGCGCTACTGCGCATAGAACTGGCACACGCCGCACCGCTGGGCCGCATGCGCGGCTGGCAGCCTAGCCGCCCTGTGGTGCAGTGGAGCGTGACGCTGTGAGGGCGCCATGGTGATAGTGGCGGGCTTGGGCTTTCGGGCCCAGTGCAATGTGGCGTCTTTGCGCGCCGCGCTGAATGCCGCGCTCAACGCCGCCCTGCATGCGGCCCAGCAAGCCCAGGGCCCCGCGAGCACATCCGGCAGCAGGCCCATCACCCTCACCGCCCTGGGCACGGCTGCCGACAAAGCCACCCACCCCGCCCTGCTGCAACTGGCCGCAGAACTGCAACTACCCATCACCCCTGTCAACCTGCCACAGTTAGCCAGCCAAGCCGCCACGCCCAGTAAGCATGTGCCCACCCGCTATGGCGCACACAGCGTGGCCGAAGCCGCAGCGCTGGCCGCAGCAGCAATGACCGTTCAGGCTATGCCTGTCAAAGCCCAACTGCTCACCCCCCGCTGCACCAGCCCCGACCGCCTGGCGACTGCAGCCATCGCTTTCTCTGAAAATATCCAACCATGACCGTTCACTTTATTGGCGCAGGCCCTGGCGCCCCAGATTTACTCACACTGCGCGGGCGCGACTACATTGCCGCCAGCCCGGTGTGCCTGTATGCAGGTTCGCTGGTGCCCGAAGGCGTGCTGGCCCACTGCCCGCCCGGTGCGCACATCGTCAACACCGCATCGCTTTCACTGGAGCAGATATTGGCCGAAATCAGCGCCGCGCACGCCGCTGGCCATGACGTGGCCCGCCTGCACTCGGGCGACTTGTCGGTGTGGTCGGCCATGGGCGAACAACTTCGCGGCCTGCGCGCGCTGGGCATTGACTACACCGTCACGCCCGGCGTGCCTGCGTTTGCGGCGGCGGCGGCCACGCTGGAGGCGGAGCTAACGCTGCCGGGCCTGAGCCAGTCCGTGGTGCTCACCCGCACATCGGGCCGCGCATCGGCCATGCCCAGCGCCGAATCCTTGGCGAACTTTGCCGCCACCCAGGCGGTACTGGCCATCCACCTGTCCATCCACGTACTAGCGCGCGTGGTGGCAGAGCTGGCACCCCACTACGGCGCAGACTGCCCGGTGGCCGTGGTCTGGCGTGCCAGTTGGCCAGACGAGCGCGTGGTGCGCGCCACCCTGTCTACCATCGAAGCCGCCGTGGGCGAAGGCATGGAGCGCACCGCATTGATTCTGGTCGGCCACACCTTGGGCAAAAACTTGGGCGAGCAAGACTTTGCCCACAGCCGCCTCTACGCGGGTGACTACGACCGGCGCTACCGTCCGCTGGGCACCACGCCCCGCTTTCCGGCAGGCACCGAATGAAGATCGACCTTTGCCTGGTCGGCATCGGCACCGGCAACCCGGACCATGTGACCCGCCAGGGCGCCCGGGCGCTGAACGCGGCGGATTTGATTTTGGTACCGCACAAAGGCGCAGGCAAAGCCGACCTTGCCGAGCTGCGCCTGCAACTCTGCAAGGCTTTGGTCACCAACCCCGCCACCCAGGTGGTGGGCTTTGACATGCCGGTGCGCGATTCCGATGACCCGGACTACCCTGCTGCTGTAAACCGCTGGCATGACGCCATTGCCGAGGTATGGCTGGCCACCATCCGCGCCCACTTGCCAACGCACGGTACGGGCGGACGTGTGGCCCTGCTGGTGTGGGGCGACCCATCGTTGTACGACAGCACCCTGCGCATTGCCGAGCGCCTGGCACTGCAACTGCCACTGGCGGTGTCGGTGGTGCCCGGCATTACTGCACTGCAAGCGCTGACCGCCGCACACGCCATTGCGCTGAACGACATCAACGCCCCCGTCACCATCACCACCGGCCGCCAACTGCGCGACCACGGTTGGCCAGAAAGCGCCGACACCGTGGCGGTGATGCTGGACGGCCACTGCGCCTTTCAGCACCTGGCACCTGAGGGGATCACGATCTGGTGGGGGGCTTATTTGGGCATGCCGCAGCAGATTTGCATTGCTGGGCCACTGGCCGAGGTGAGCGAACGGATTCAGGCGCAGCGGCATGCCGCTCGGGCGGCGCATGGGTGGGTTATGGATACGTATTTGATGCGGCGGGGGTAGCGGGCCTGATAAATCACAAGGTCTGCAAAGCGGCCTGATGCGGCTCTACATTCGAGTACCAATCCGAATGTAAATACGTCAGCGACAACGTGGATTGTTATGTGCCAAATAGGCCACTAGCCCTCTACAGCGACTTCCCACCAAGTCAAGCGTGGGCATCAGTATCTTTTCATTGATGACGGTATTTACTGCGTTGGCGTAAAGAAACGCTGCGCTTATTGCGATGCGGGTCATTGTTACCAAAGGTGGAATGCGCTGCTACAAAATAGGGCTTGATGGTCTGCGTACCCGCCCTCCCCGATCGGCGCTCAGGATCGGAAACGGCACCGGACGGGGCCAGTTGTGCAGAATACGCCCCACGAAAAGTGCCCATGCGCTGCTCCAGAACAGCGCCGCCCATTGAATCCCGGAGTAGCCGAGCGCCAGCCGGTCGGGAAGAAAGACGCGCAAAGCTGCGGCGGCGCTAATCAGAGCGAAACCGGCGGCCAAATCGGCAGCAACCACTAGCCGCTCGGCTTCGCGTGTCATAAACGCGCGCGCGGCGATTGCGAAGATCATTGAGCCCATCGCGCCCATGGTAAGTGCATGGATGCTGGCCGTTTTCCACATGTCCTGCGGCCAGACCAACGCAGCGCCGAAAAGGCCCAAGCCTGCCGCAAGCCAAGCCCATGCCAGATGCAACATCAGGATATCGGGCTGCCCCTTGATTGCCCAACTTTGCCACCCGACTAAACGAACGGTTTGCAGTACGCCCGCCAACATGAGCGCCCAACCTGCCCAGCTTGGTACGCCGTCGGCCGCAAGCCCCAGCATCGACAAACTTGTCGCAGCCGCAGCAAGCCCGCCCAGAAACTTGCCACTTCGAATAGTTTTCGTCCCGGTGCGCTGCGCGATCCGGCTTTGGGTGAACGCAGGTACGATGCGACCGCCGATAAGCCCTATCACCAAGGCAAAGGCCAGCACGAGGAGGTATGGCGCAGCGGCGGGCATAGTATCCCGACGATGCGCGAGCAATAGCGCCGCGTCTGCCGCCCCAAGCCCCAACGGCAGCGTTGCCATCCACACTTTGCGCCAAGCCTGCGCGCGCAAAACCGGGCACAGCAGAACGGCTGCCATCGTCATTGGATAGGCAAGGGCTGACCCAACCAAAACGGGCGTGTGCAGCGTGTCCAACACCTGCGCGCCGCGCCCCGCGATCCATGCAATGATGAGCACCCAAAGCACCATGGGCCCCGGCCGATGCCCCGTCCAATGTGGCAGGGCGGTCAGCAGATAGGCCCCGATTGCAGCACTTGCCATACCGAAAAACAGCTCGTGCATGTGCCAAAACACCGGGTCTAGCAGCACACCAGGCCACAGCCAGACCACGGGGGGCAGGCAGGCCCACAAACCCGTGAGTAGGAACAAGGGCTTGTGGGGCGGTGTCATGGCCCGAGGCAAATTTTGGTACGTCGCTGCCTAAGTGGCTTTGGTGTCACAGTCCGCCAACTGGTTGCGGGTTGTGACTGATCGACCGATGTCGCACTGGGGCGTTGTTGCATGGATGGTTCAGTATGCGCCCGCGGACTGGGACAACAATTACCGAACCGCGTTCACCACCCCCGCATCGGCCACGCCAGCACCTTTCAAAACAGCCAGCAGGCCAGGCCGCACCCAGCGCTGGAACGCCAAACCACCCACCAAACCCATGCTGACCCAAAACGACAGCGCTACCCAGGTGGTGGCCCAGATGAACTGCCCGACCAATTTCTCTAGCGCGGCATGGGCTTCGGGGCCGAAGCCTGCCAGTGCCTCACCCTGCAACTGCGGTGCACCCACTAAAAAGGGCAACGCCAGCAAAGCCGCTGCCACCAACCAGCGCCAAGAGGCACGCACAAATCCGGCCACCGCGCAAGCGCCTGCCGCACTGCCCACGGCCAGCACCCACCAGACCTGGCGGGCCTGCACTGGGGCAGCTTCCATGCCCGGCACTTCGGCGTGCAAGCCCAGCGAAGGCCAGAGGTGCAGGCTGACAAAGCCCGCTGCGGCCACCCAAGCAGCCAAAGCCAAAGAGCCCACGGACGCACCACGCCGGTAGAGCCACACGCCCATCACCGCATACACCAGCAGCGCCATGCTGAAGGCGTGCAGGCTATTGGCCACCCAAGTCCAGCCTATGCGCTCGAAGCCGTTTTCAGGCTCCCACTCTTTGGCAGCACCATGTTCGTGCGCGTGTTCATGTTCATGCGGGGCAGCCGCATCGGAATGCACATGCGCGGCGGGGGTCACCGGTTCGGGGGCCTCGGCTTTTTGCGCCTCGTACACCTCGGCGGCCAGAATCAGCGGCGCGGCTTGCCAACGCTGCACGCCGGTTTGCACACTGCCCACCACCACAGCGGTGGCCAGCGCCGCCCAAATCAAGCGTTGAAAAATCATGAACAGCTCTCGGAAAAAATCAACTCAATGACAGGGTTTCACGGTGATGTGGCGTACGTCGTGCGCGGCGTTGTGTGCCAGCGGGCTTTCGGAAAATGCCACGCCGTAGAACACGACCATGCCAAGGGCGGCACCGGCGGCAAGCTGCAACAAAAGGCTGTGCACCGCGCTGGCGGTGCGGGGCAGTTCGGTGGTGGCGGTAGATGAATGCATAAAGGACTCCTTTTTAAAAACAAATGAGGTGCAACCGTGGGATTACGGATGCATTAGGGAAAAACTATTTAAGGCCCAATGGGTTCAATGGTAACAAGCGGGGGCAATCGGGCCAATATACCGCTACGCAGGCGTTCGGGCCGCTCTTTGCGCAACAGATTACCGTCCGTACTGTACGCGTGTAGCTGCGCGCAGGCCAGCACCTGGGTTGCGGTTACCCCATCGGCCACCAAATCGCCAAAAAAATAGGTGTATTTGCCGGGTGCCTGAAGCGCCACAGTACAGGCACGCGTGCAACCGCTCAAGCAAGCCAGGCCGCGCACGCGGATGCGGGCCTGCAGGGCCACATCCAGGTCCCAGGTGGCGACCTGCACGGCTTCCAGCAGCGCCTCGCCCGCAGCGGGCACATCGCGCGATGCACCGGCGGGTCGGCACGTGGTGCAGATGATGATTTCGGTGGCAACGGAACCCCCTTTAACGGGGTGAAAAACAGCGTCGGTCATGCGGATGGTGTATCTGTGCGTAGTCGTTAAAAATCAGATTCACGCGGCTGTACTGGCCAAACGGTACTCCGCGCCCCAGCGGGCGGCCCAGGTGGCGCAGCGGCCACTAGCGCGTGATGGAGGCGACTGCTCATCAAAATCCAGCACCACCGCGTGTTCCACCCCCTTGGGCGCAGCGGGCTGCTCCAGCGTGCGACCATCGGTCAGCAGCCACAACCAGGCCGGTCCATTGCTGCGCCGCCGGGCCTGCGCCAGCAAGGTATTGGCCACCGCCAAGGCCTGGCGCAGCGGTGTGCCGCCCCCGCCGCCGCATTGGCGTACCCGTGCGGCACCGGCGGCCCGCGCCGGTCCGGGCGGCAGCACCAACTGCACACCGCTGCCCCCAAAACACAGCAGGCCCACATGGTCTCCAGCACGCGCAGCCTGCTCAATCAGGCGGGCTGCGTAGCCTTTGGCCAGCGCCAGGCGACCACCTTGGCCACCCTGGCGCATCGAACCCGAGGTGTCCAGCACGATCAGATGCAGACGCGGTGCGGCCACCGCCTGGGGCTGGTAGCGCAGGTGCTCGCGCTGCAACGGGCGCGGGCCTTTGGCCAGCAGGGTGCGCAGCCAGGCAATCGCGGGGCTATCGCTCCCCGTTTTCACGGCGGGCTTGAGAGGGGGTGGTGTCTGCATGGGGGGGGTGCGCCACCGCACACTGCCAGCCGATGTAGGCGGCTGGCGGATGCGGTGGCTCAGGCTTTTTTTGCGGGCCAGGCTCCAGTGGACAGCACCCGCGTGGTGGGTGTGGGTATGGGCGGCAACGCACCCCAATCGCCTTCTGGGATGGGGGTTGAAGCGGGTGGCGGGTCTTTGCGCGCTCCAGTGTTGTTATTGCTGCTGTCGTTGCCGCTGTTATTGGCGTTGCCGTTGGGCTTATCGTTGGTTCTGTCGTTCGCGGATGGCTCCAGCGTGCGGCGGTGCGCCAGTGCCAGTTCCGCCACGGCATCCACGTCTTGTGAGGTCACGGCATTGCGGCCTTCCAGGGCAGCCAGGGCGCGGGCGGCGCGCAGCATCACCAGGTCGGCACGCATGCCATCTACACCAGCGGCCACTGCGAGTGCGGCGGCGTGTTGCAGCACGGCATCTGGCCACGCCAGACTGGGCAGCGCGGCACGCGCTGCGACCACGGTGGCCGCCAACGGGGCTAGCTGCGCCGCGTGCGCCGCCACCAGCGCCTGCGGGTCTTCGTCGAAGGCGAGCCGGGTGCGCAAAATGTCTAGCCGCTGCTGCGGGTCCAAGGGGTTGCCCAGCGCCACCGACAGGCCAAAACGGTCCAGCAGTTGGGGCCGCAGTTCGCCTTCTTCGGGGTTCATCGTGCCCACCAGCGCAAAACGCGCGGCGTGCTGCTGCGAGATGCCGTCGCGCTCTACCGTGTTGACGCCGCTGGCGGCCACATCCAAGAGCGCGTCTACCAGCGCATCGGGCAGCAAATTTACCTCATCCACGTACAGCACGCCGTTGTGGGCGCGCGCCACCAGGCCCGGTGCCAGGCGTAGTTGGCCCTCAGCCAGCACGGCTTCCACGTTCAACGTGCCCACCAGTTGCTCCAGGCTGCAGGCCAGCGGCAGGGTCACAAACGGCGCGGCAACGGGGGTATGGGGCAGCAAAGCCGCCAGTGCCCGCGCAGCCGTGGATTTGGCCGTGCCGCGCGGGCCGCTGACCAGCACGCCGCCGATGCGCGGGTCGATCGCTACCAGCAGCAAGGCGCGCTGCAGCAGCGGCTGGCCGACCAGTGCGGTGAATGGGAATGCCGCACGGGTGGCGGCTTGCACAAGGGTCATGGCGTAGTCTTTTCTAATGCGTCGTCAGATGTTTCGAGTCGCTGCTCCAAGGCCAGCAGATGGTCTTCGATGCGTTCGCGCTGGTCGCCCGGCTCGGCCCACAGGCCACGGTCCATGGCCTCCAGCAGGCGCTCGCCGATGCTGCGCAGGGCCAGCGGGTTGTGCTGCTGCAGGAAGGCGCGGGTGGCATCGTCATGCAAATAGGCATCGGCCACCAGCGCGTATTGGTGGTCGCCCACCACGCCGGTAGTGGCGTCAAACGCGAACAAAAAGTCCACTGTGGCGGCCATTTCAAACGCGCCCTTGTAGCCGTGGCGCTTGATGCCGTCCAGCCACTTGGGGTTGACGGCGCGGGAGCGCACCACGCGGGCCACTTCTTCACCCAGCGTGCGAATGCGCGGCGCACCAGGCACGCTGAAGTCGCCGTGGTACAGCGCGGCGGGCGTGCCGCTCAGGTGCTCTACCGCTGCGGCCATGCCACCCATGAACTGGTAGTAGTCGCCGGAATCCAGAATGTCGTGCTCGCGGTTGTCCTGGTTGTGCAGCACCGCATCCAGAGCGGCGATGCGCTGGGCAAATGCCTCGGGCGCAGCGCTGCCGTGTGCGTCTTGCCCATAGGCGAAAGCACCGGCGCGCAAATAGGACTCGGCCAACTCTGACCGCTCGGTCCAGTTGCCACTGGCGATAGACGCCTGCAAACCCGCACCATAGCCACCGGGCCGGGGGCCGAACACGCGCCAGGTGGAGGCGCGCTCGGCCTCTGCATCCGACTGCCCTGCCGCTTGCGCCTGTGCGGCATCAAGCTGCACCCGTGCCCGGATGGGGTTGACATCGTCCGGCTCGTCCTCAGGCGCAATGGCGGCTACCGCACGCACGGCGGTGTCAAACAGGTCAATCACGTTCGGAAACGCATCACGGAAGAAGCCAGAAACGCGCAGCGTCACGTCCACGCGCGGGCGGCCCAGCACACTCATGGGCATGACTTCGATGTCCACCACGCGGTTGCTGCCCGGCGCCCACTTGGGCCGCACGCCCAAAAGTGAGAAGGCCTGAGCCACATCTTCGCCCCCGGTGCGCATGGTGCTGGTGCCCCAGACCGACAGGCCCATAGCCGTGGGGTAGCAGCCATGGTCTTGCAAGTGCCGCTCCACCACCCGGTCTGCGCCCTTGGCGCCCATGGCGTAGGCGGTCTGGGTGGGGATGGCGCGCGTGTCTACCGAATAAAAGTTGCGCCCGGTGGGCAGCACATCGGGCCTACCGCGCGACGGTGCGCCACTGGGGCCAGGGGGAATAAAGCGCCCATCCAGCCCGCGCAACAGTTGACCAATCTCATTAGGCCCACAAGCATCCAAACGCGGGGCCAGTAGGGTGTGCAGGCGCTTTAGCACCTGGGTGGTGTGGGGCCACCTGTCTGGCGCAGCGCCGGGGCCTCCGGGCAAGGCGCTGCCTTGCCCTTTGCCATGCCCTATTCCATGCTCTTCGCCCAGGTCTTGCACCACGCGGGTAGCCAGCAACTCCAGCCGCTCGCGGGTATGGCCCGCGTGGCGCCAAGGGTCGGTACTCATGGCTTGCAAGACCTGCGGGCGCGCACCAGTCCACGGTGTGGCCCAGTCGGGGCTCAGGGCATCAAAGTCTTTCAACCCCAAGTCCTGCGCCAAGGCCACCGTCAGGCTGCCTTGCGCCGCACCTGCGCCGCCGGGGTAGCGGGCCAGTGCCACCAAGGTGTCCACCCGCTGGCGGCCGGTGGGGGACTGGCCGAAGATATGCAGCCCGTCGCGAATTTGCGATTCTTTGATTTCACACAGGTAGGCATCCAGGCGCTGCAACAAGGCTTCACGCTGGGTGTCGTCGGTGGGCTTGGCAAAACCAAGCTCGGCGTGCAGGCCGTCTGCCAGCACCTGCTCCAAAATGCTGGCGCGCAGCAACTTGGCGCGGCGCAGGTCTAGCGAAAGGGCCTCGTAATACTCGTCCATGCGGCCTTCGAGCTGCTGCAAGGGGCCATAGGTTTCGGCGCGGGTCATGGCGGGCATCAGGTGGTCGATGATGACGGCCTGCGTGCGGCGCTTGGCCTGCGCGCCCTCACCGGGGTCATTGACGATGAAGGGGTACAGGTGCGGCAGCGGGCCCAAAATGGCATCGGGCCAGCAGGCCGCCCCCAACGCCACGCTTTTGCCGGGCAGCCACTCCAGGTTGCCGTGCTTGCCCACGTGCACCACGGCGTCCACCGCGTAGGCGCGGCGCAGCCAGAAGTAAAAGGCCAGGTAGTTGTGGGTGGGCACCAGGTCGGCATCGTGGTAGCTGGCGACCAGGTCTAGGCCCCGCCCGCGTGCGGGCTGGTTGCCCACAAACACATTGCCGTAGCGCTGGCCCGACACCATGAAGCGGCCTGCGCGCACCAGAGGGTCTTGCTCCGGCAAGCCCCACAGCGCGTTGATGGCGGCTTGACTCTCAAGCGGCAGGGCTGCAAAGTCTTGCAGGTAATCAACCATCGCCAGGCTTTGGCCTGCGGGGCGGTCGTCGTTGGCATTGAGGTTATTGGTAATGCCACGCACCAGGTCGGCCATGAGCGCGTCGCCATGCTCGGGCACATCTCCGGTGGCATAACCTGCGGCCTGCAGGGCATGCAGGATGACGACGGTGGATGCGGGTGTATCCAAGCCCACGCCGTTGGCCAGGCGAGCGTCGTCGTTGGGGTAATTGGCGAGCACCAGCGCCACACGCTTATCGCTATTTTTTTTATAGCGCAATGCGCACCATTTACTTGCGGTAGCTGCCACAAAGGCTATACGTTCCAATTCGGGCTGGTAACGAACCACGTCGATCTCGGCGCGCTCACAGCGCCAGGCCAGGCCCTTGAAGCTGATGGGCCGGGTGCCAATGCGGCCGTCCACCTCGGGCAGCACGATTTGCATGGCCAGGTCGCGCGGGGTGAGGCCGTGCGGGTCGTCTTGCCATTGCTCTTGCGTGCAACCCGCCGTGATGAGCTGCAACACCGGCGCATCGCCCGCCAGCAGCACAGGCTGGCTAGCGTCGTCATTGCCATCCATCGCGCCCACTGCAAAGCTGGTGGCGTTGAGCACCACGTCCACCTTGTGTTCTTGGGCCAGCGATTGCAGCAGCGCCATGCTCTCAGGGTTCTTGAGCGAATCCAACGCCACGGCCAGGGTGTTGATGCCCTCGTCGGCCAGCGCGGCCAGCATGGCATCAAACGCCGCCGTGTTGCCCGCCTGCAAATGCGCTTTGTAAAACACCAGCAGGGCCACGGGTGCGCCTGCGCGCCAGGGAGCCAGGGGCATGGCGGGTGTGTAGGGCATGGCGGCGGGTAACACTGCAGCCGGCACAGGGCGCTCGCCCTGGCCAAAGGCGGCATGGGCGATGAGCTGGAAAAAGTTCGTGGCGTTGCCCCGCCCGCCTTCGCGCAGACAGCGCCACAGGTGCGTGCAATCGTCTTTGGTAGCGGTGCTGCGCATGAGCAACTGCGCGTCTTCCACACACTCGCCCGACACCATCACCAACCACTGGCCACGCGAGCGGGCGGACTCGCAGACCTGGTCCACGATGTAGGCCCAGTCGCTGGGGCTGCCCAGGTGTTCGATGACGATGGCCTTGGCGTGGCGCAGCACGTCGTCCATGTAGAAGTCGGTAGACGCGGGCTGACGCAGCCACATCAGGTTGGCCAGGCGCACACGGGGAAAGTCATCCGGCAAGCCGTTGACCACCTCGGCCAGTAAAGACAGCGTGGAATCTGACACGGTTAGCACCACAATGTCGCCCGGCGTTTGCGCCACGCGCACCACACCCAGGCCATCGTCTTCAACATGGCCGCCAGGGCGGGTAGAGAGCAAATGCATGGGCTGCCTTAAACCTGAATGCCTAAACCAGCACGGCTTGTAGTTCGCTTTGCAGCACGGCAGCATCCAAGTGGTCGCCAATACACACCAAGCGGGTCACGCGCGGCTCGTCTGCGCGCCAAGCACGATCGAAATAGCTGTCAAACCGCTGGCCCACGCCCTGCACCACCAGGCGCATTGCCGCCCCCGGCACGGCTACAAAACCTTTGACGCGGTAAATTTCATGGCGCTGCACCAAAGCGGCCAGCGCTGTGAGCAGCTTGGCGCGGTCGGTCACTTGCAACGCGATTGAAACCGAATCAAAGGCGTCGTGGTCGTGGTCTTCTTCCGCGTCGTGGTGGGTTTTGCGGGCGTCGATCACGTCTTCCACCGCGCGCTCCAGGCCCAGCAGCACATCCATGGGCACCTGGCCGTGAGAGGCGCGCACCAGCTTCACACCGGCAGGGGCTTCTGCGCGGATGGTGGCCTCCACCGCTTCCAGCGCGGCAGCATCCATGCCGTCTACCTTGTGCACGATCACCAGGTCGGCGGTGGCCAGTTGGTCTTCAAACAGCTCGTGCAGTGGCGAGTCGTGGTCCAGGTTGTCGTCAGCGCGGCGCTGGGCGTCCACTGCCACTGGGTCGTCGGCAAAGTCACCAGCCGCCACGGCGGGCGCGTCCACCACGGTAATGACTGCGTCCACGGTGAAGGCATTGCGCAGCGCCGGCCACTGGAAGGCCTGCACCAGCGGCTTCGGTAACGCCAGGCCAGAGGTTTCGATCACCAGATAGTCGATCTGGTCGCGCCGGGCAGCCAGTTGCTCCATCACCGGGGCAAATTCTTCCTGCACAGTGCAGCACAGGCAGCCATTGGCCAGCTCGTACAACTGTCCGTTTTCTTCACCGTTTTCGTCGCAGCCAATGCCGCAGCCGCGCAGCAGTTCGCCGTCGATGCCCAGTTCGCCAAACTCGTTGACGATAACTGCGATGCGGCGGCCTTGGGCGTTGGTGAGCAGGTTGCGCAACAGGGTTGTTTTGCCGCTTCCGAGGAAACCGGTGACGATGGTGGCGGGTATTTTTCGGGTTTGCATATAGTTTGTGTTTTTAAAAATAGTCAGTCTTCGATACCACGCTGTGCGGGCACACCGGCCTTGAAGTGGTGTTTGATGAGGGTCATCTCGGTCGCCGTGTCGGCCAGCTCGATCAGTTCGGCCGGGGCATTGCGGCCGGTGAGCACCACGTGCACATGCGGTGGGCGGTTGCGCAGGCAGGTGACTATGGTCTCCAGCGGAATCCAGCCATAGCGCAGCGGGTACATGATCTCATCCAACACTACCATGAAGTGTTCGCCCGCGCGGATGGTGGCTTGGGCCTTGACCCATCCGTCCAGCGCGAGTTGGGCCGAGTGATCCAGGTCGCGGCTCTTCCAGCTAAAACCATCGCCTAGGCCCTCAATGGGCACACCCAGTTGTTCAAACAAACGGTGCTCGCCAAAGCGGGCGCTGGGCACCTTCATGAACTGGTACACCTTGATTTTCTTGCCCCGACCATGGGCACGCAAAGCCAGGCCAAATGCGGCCGTGCTCTTACCCTTGCCGTGGCCGGTGTTGATGAGGATGAGTCCGCGGCGCTCGGCCGTGGGGACGACCCGTTCGTAATCGACGGGTGGGGTTTCAATCTGCATGGGAGCCCTCTTGGGAGGTTGGGGTGACCTTGGGCAGCGCAATCCACTGCCCCTGCACGGTGTGGACAGCAATGCGTCCGTCGAATACGTATTTCAGCGCCAGTACGCCCAGCACACCGGCCCAGAGCAGCGAAAGAACGCATGCCTGCATCATGGCTTGGCTCCTGGAGCTTGGGAGGGCAGCGCAGCCCGCGCAGCGGCAAGCGTGGGGGCCTTAACCAGCAAACACGTGGCCATCAGGCGTGCGCCCTCGGCCATGCGCGGACCAGGGCGCACCAGCATGTCGGCCTCACCCTGCGGGAAGATGCAGACCCGCTGCTCGCGCAGTGCCCGCATGCTTTGCCAGCCGGGGCGCGCCTTCAGCGCATCGGCGCTGCGCTGGCCGATCATGATCAAATCGGGGTTGGCGCGGACGATGTATTCCGGGTTGAGCTTGGGGAACGGCCCCAGCTTGGCGGGCACGATGTTTTTGACGCCCAGGCGCGTCAGCGTCTCGCCAATAAAGGACGACTCGCCCGCCGCATATGGGCCCTGGTTGACTTCAAAGTAGACCCGCGTGCCGCGCACATTGGCCGGCAGCGACTGGGCCGCCGCTGATACTCCGGCGTCAATCGCGCGCCAGATGCGGGCGGCATCAGGAACCTCCAACAGTTGGCCCAGCTTGAGCATGACGCGTTGCACGTCGGCATGGCGCTTGGGTTCGAGGGCCACCACTTTGATGCCCAGCGCCTGCAGCCGCTCGCCCGCACGCGAGGAGGTGGCCATCAGCACCACATCGGGTTGGAGGGCGACAATCATCTCGATATTGGGGTCCAGCCCGCCGCCCACTTGAGGCAACTTTTGCACGCTGGCGGGGAAATTGGAATAGCGGTCTACACCCACCAGACGATGGCACTGGCCCAACTCGCACACAGTCTCCGTCAGCGAGGGCAACAGGCTCACGATGCGCTGTGGTGCAGTCGGCAGCGTGACGGTGACACCGCGGTCGTCGGTGACCTGCAAGGCGTGGGCGGGACCGGCAAGCATGTACACGAACATAAAAGCCAGCGCTGCCAGGAGTCGGGTCAAAAGTCTACGAAAACGGCCACTGGATTGATGCATCGTCATGGCGTATCTTTCAGGGTCAAAGGCAGGCCCGCGGCCATCAGCGTCACGCGCTGGCAGGCGGCGGCCACGTCCTGATTCAATCTGCCGAGCGCATCCACAAAAGCGCGCACCTCGCGCCCCATGGGTATTACGCCCAAGCCAATCTCGTTACCCACCAACACCACAGGGCCGGTGGCTTGGGTGATTGCTATCAAAAAAGAGGCTGCTTGCGCAAATCCCACGGGGGCTAGAGGCCTATCTTCCTCATAAACCACGCCCTCAGCAGGCATGAGCAGGTTTGTGAGCCATAGCGTCAGGCAGTCCACCATCACCAGCATTTGGGGACTGCTGTGCTTCTGGATTGCCTCGGCCAAAGCAAGCGGTTCTTCCACCGTGGTCATGCCCGGCACGCGCACAGCACGGTCGGCCTGGTGGCGCGCAATGCGCTGGCGCATCTCCTCATCCCAGGGCTGGGCGGTGGCGATCAGCACGGCGCGGTGGGTGCTAGAGGCATCCAGCCAATGGCGCGCCAGCAATTCGGCGCGGCGCGACTTGCCGCTTTTCTGGCCGCCCAGAATTAGTTCGCTTTGGGCAATCGTCAGCGCGCTCATGATCGAAATATTCCCGGAGGGCTGAACAACTCCACCACCGCGCCAGGACAGGATGGAAACCACGCATGGAAGTAGCTGGCCCGCACCGCACCCTGCTGCCACAGGGCTTCGCCCGCCTCCGGCGCTGGCGTGGTGTTGGGACGCGAAGTACGAGCCACAGGCTGCAAGGGCGTAGCGGTGGTCGAGTAATGGAAGGTGTGGCCTCGCAAGCTGCCGTGCTTCAGGGCCAACTGCTGAGGCCCCAACGCGGCCAGGCGCTTGTGCATGATCACTTCGCCGGGCAACAAGCCCCATTGCGCATGGCGCTGACCATCGACAGTGACCAAGGTGTCAAACAATACCATCATGCCGCCGCACTCAGCCCAAACGGGTTTGTCCGCAGCGATGTGGGCGGCCAGGCTACCCTGCAGCGCAGTGTTGGCCGCTAGCGTCTGCGCATGCAGTTCGGGGTAGCCGCCGGGAATCCACAACGCATCGCATGCGGGCAGCGCTGCATCGGCCAGCGGCGAAAAAAACACCAACTCGGCACCCAGCGCACGCAGGGTGTCGAGGTTGGCGGCGTAAATAAAGCAGAAGGCCGCGTCGCGTGCAATCGCAATCGTTTTGCCATGCAAAGTAAGGAGTCCGGGCGAAATAGATGCAGCGACTTCAGGTGCCACAAAGTCCACCGCCCAACGCTGCAAATCCTCCAGCGTCATCTGGCCCAGCGGCGTGGTGGCCAATGCGTCGGCAGCCGCATCCAAGCGCTGCATCGCATCCACCACTTCGGTGGCGACCGTCAACCCCAGGTGCCGCTCAGGCAGGGTCATGGCGGCATTGCGCTTCACGGCCCCCATCCATTGATTGGCGGTCACGCTGCCCTGCAGCATGACCGCATGGCGTTCGCTGGCCACACGGTTGGCCAGCACACCGGCCCAGGGCATGTTGGGCCGGTAATGCTGCAGACCAAAGGCCAGCGCACCGAAGGTGCCCGCCATGGCAGACGCATCCATCACCGCCAGAACGGGCAGACCAAAGCGCTGCGCCAGGTCTGCCGCGCTGGGATCACCGTCAAACAGGCCCATCACGCCTTCCACGAGGATCAGGTCCGCCTCTAGCGCCGCCGCATGCAGGCGCTCACGGCAATCGGTCTCGCCGGTCATCCACAAATCGAGCTGGTGCACGGGTGTACCCGAGGCCAAGGTATGCCAGCAGGGATCCAAAAAATCCGGTCCGCACTTGAACACCCGCACCCGCCGCCCTTGGCGCGTGTGCAAACGCGCCAAAGCCGAGGTGATGGTGGTCTTACCCTGGCCAGAGGCCGGGGCGGCGACAAGGATGGCGGGTGTTTTCACAGACTGACCAGGCTCCCGTCGTTCTTCACGGCACAGCCGGTGTACACGGCCAACCCAGCGCAGGAAAAGCAGGCGACAACGTATACCCAAGCACCGCCAAGCGTGTCTGATCAATACCAGTTTGCATGAAATAAAAAACCCATATGAACCCTCCCTGGCTTCCCCGCCTGGGCATGGGCGTACAGGCTGCACGCGAGCGTACAGCCACCTCATTGGCCGGTATCCGGGCTGATGGAGCGACTTGCCAAGCCTTCCCAGGCGCGTGTTCAAACGCCCAGTGGCTGTGTTGGAAGTTGAATCGGAGGATTCGTCCACTTACCGTTGCGGGGGCAGCGCAAGTTAGGTCGGCCGTGAACAGCACCGCCCTCCTGCTTCCCGTTGAACTGCGGTATGTGAACCACACCGCGAGCACCAACAGTTTTATTTTAGGCTAAATTTGCCCATTCACTCTACTGGGAGTTCCGATTAAAGCAAGAGCGGCTTTCCTACCTCTCGCATACCGACATTTGGAATCTGACCTGTTACCAATGCACTGATCCACCACTTTGATAAGAGGGTCAAATACGAGGGTCACGTTTGGTCATTGAATGAGATGCTCGGCGCCACACGAGAGACCGATGAACGGCAGCGAAATCAGTCCAAGGGCTTCGTATAGTCCGAACGACAAAGTTCTACATTTTCGAAGTCTGGGCGCTATCACGTCGTCCGTCTGTTTCCTGGCGCAAAATGAAGCGGCGCGGGTCCAGCACCTCACCTGCCACGCTGTGACTGCCCAGGCGAGGCGATGCGCACACCCAATCGATTCATGCCGCACTAACAGCCCTGCTGGAGGTCTTGCGAGAGTGCGGCGTCATCACTGTGTTGCCGAAACCGACAGGTCTGATCGTTGACGAGCTTCGCAACTACGACACCAGCATGCGAGAAGCACGAGGCTTGGCCGATGGGACGCGGCGTAGCTCAAGCAGCTTTTTCAGGATTCGCCAAAAAAGCGCGCTCAAAAGCCACAAAAGTGCGCTTTTGGAGCGCCGCTAACACGCTGCGGGTTACGTGCAAATCGTATCGGTAAGCAATGCTCAGTCTTTTAAAATCAACCACTTACAACGTGCCGCTTTTTGGATGGTGCCGGTTTGCGTGCAGATAGTAACGCTAAGCACCGATCACAACATTGGGCTTCTGCCAGTCAAAATGTGGACAACTTACTAGAATGGCGCGACTTGGGTTTTCTTTTTCGTCGTGGGCATGCGCTGCAACAAGTCATCCAGGAATCGTTCTAGCTCGAAGGCAATGGTTCCCCGGAAATTGATGTGACTAAAGTGCACAGGCCCCATGCGGCGCACCCAGTTATCGTCAATGGGTTGTCTTCTGGCCTTCCAGTCATCCACCACTTGCTGCATTTTCATGGTGTTCCACGCAATGATGGCGTTCGTCAATAGCGTATGTGCTCCGGAAATCGCCCACAGCTCATCGCGCCTGCGTCCACGTTGCGTGCCTATGCGGCCCTGGTGAACAGCGCGCTGCAACTGATGGACAGACTCGCCACGATCCAGCAATGCATGCATCTCCCGGCGGAATTCCGGTTTGCTGAAATAGTCGCACAGAAAAATGGTGCGCAGCAGTTTGCCAATCTCGTCAGCGGTCGCATGCAACTTGTCCCCCTTGGCAGCACTGCCAAGCCTTTGCAGCCCTTCTCTGGCGGTGAGCCGCCCCTCGCGAATCGATGCCACAAACCGCAGAAATGTGTCCCAGCCGACTTTGACCTTTTTAGGGCTGACTTTTCCCGTTCTCAAGCGCTCCAGTGACTCCGGCAGCTTGATGGAAGGCGGCAGGTACAGCATGCGCTCAGAGATTTGGCGCAACCTCACACAGAGGTCAAATTGCAAAAACTTTGCAATCGACATGGCCGCATTGGTGTACCCGTGGGTGTCGACTGCCAGCAGTGACAACTTGATTTGGTCATCCCGTCGGGTCGCGTTATGGCTTTCCACGCCGTGGACTGCGCTGGCAGCCTGCCGATCATTGAGAACGATGGGCTGGTTGTAAAACAGCCCATATGAGTCCCGCACATGCGTATAGATACCAATACCTGGTTGCTTGCGGCGATATTCCATACGCGCCACATGTAAATGGCGCGACGTGTCCATCGTCATCGAATCGGCCGATGCCTTGTCACCTTCGCCCCATAACTTGGAGATGTCCATGGATTGCTGAAAATCCAGAATCCGTTCATTGGCCTTGGCCAAACGCCCCTGGCTCTCCATCGCCCGCATGGCTGATGCTATTTGCGACACCTGCACGCCAGGGATCATCTGTGCCACGCCCCTTGCGTCGTTGTCCGTCCCGTGTGCCAGCAGGGCACCATACAGTGCCGTCAACTCCTGTGCGGTCTTCGCCTTGCGCCCCAGCAACACCTCGCTAAAACCTGACCTGGCGTCAATTTCCACCAGCAGTTGCCCGTGCTGCACCGGGCCGATGATTTCGAAAATGGAATCCCGCGTTCGGGCGACTTCGGGCTCAACGTCCAAGGCAACAATGGGTGGAATGTGCAAATGTCCTTGTTCGTCAATCGTGACACGCCCTTCATCCACGGCGGTGGCGAGTTCAGAGAGGGAGTGCTGAACTTTTTCACAAAGTCGGGCAAGGTATTTTTCCGGATCAGCTGTCAGGCTCATGGCGCTTAAGAAACCGCCGCGCATGTCCTGCCAATCTGAGATTGGAATGAGCTGCTCTTCGCGATCCCGGTGCTTGCGGCTATGTGCAAGCCACAGTTTTCCGCCCTTGATCTCTTTGCGTACCGAGGACATGACACAGGCCTTGAGCGCTGCCAATGCCTTCTTGCGGTCCGTTGACTGTAGCAACGCACGCCAATTGGGCGCAGCCAGCGAGATGTCAAAGTCGCCAGGCAGTTCACCAACCCGGCGCTCAACCAGGTCGCGCAGAATTTTGACCTGTTTGAGTACGGTGTTATTGTCGTCACCCCGTACATCGAACACACCCAGGGCATTGACCAAGGCAGAAATCCGGTGCGACTCATCCTCAACAAGTGATTGGCGCACCAAAGATGCGCGACTGTCCTCGACGGTGTGCGGCTCGTTGGTGATCAGCTCCTTTATCGCGGCTACCTTTTGCTTGTCGGATAATTTCCCATCATAGAGAACAGCTTTGAGTTTCACGCGCTCGGCGCGAAGGTCGGTGGATCTGCGGACTTGCAGTTTCTCGGCATGGTTGGATGCAAAGCGGTAAATGTCATTTAGCCTTCTGCCGGTGATGTCCGCGGACACGTCGGTCAGCTCGTACAACAGGGTATGCAGAAAGCAGCAAAGCTCTAGCGCCTTGCGATCAGGTGCCAGGCGCTCGGTGTCATAGGGTGGACGATTGACTACCGCCTGGCTGTATGCCTCTCTGCGGGCAGGGGGAATGGCAGACAGATCCCATTCATGGACTTGCAGCGTTTTGAGGTAGGCCACTTTTTGGATAGTTTCATTCAGCGTCCTTGGGCCGTGCTTGGCGGGGGCGGTTCTCAGCCATTCCAACACTGACGCGCCAGTTGGCCCCCTGCGCTTCGAAAACATCCTGGACATAACGATGTCTAAATTGCGACGTGGCACACTTTGGCGCACCGTTGCAATGGCGACGTCGTCTTGGGCGGCAAACGCCTGCCGAGCTTGGTCCCGCAAGGTGCGGTCACCCGGCAACACATATTGGTTTTCGAACAGCCACACCTCGGCCGACTTCACCAAATCGTGTATCGATACTGCTGACTTGGAAAAGTGGGCCAAGACGTCGGTGACTTTATGCTGATCTTCTTGACCCAGTGCTTTATAGCCAGCGTAGTTGCGCGCCCAACGCTGGTGTTCAAACCGCGTGGTTGGCCGGGAATAAAGCGTTTTGAGCGACGCAATCTGTATCGTTGCAGCGTTGACTCCAATCCTCTTGGACAGCGACTGAAGAAGCAGCCGAGGAAGGCCGGTGAACGAATCAAGAGATCGGCCAGTGGCACGCAGACTTACCAACAGAATGGCAGCACCGAGGCGGCCAATGCCACGGAAGTTCGACCGGATTTCCTCAACATCAGCGTCGCTGAGGCTGAAGTCTTCGTCAATCTCGTTTTGTGAAATGGATTTGGGCAGGCTTGTCTGACCGACAAACCGAAGGCGGTAACTTGGCAAATTCTGTCTCCGACGTCATAGCTCCCTGCGTGCAACGCCGACTATGACATCAGTTCAAGGCAGTGGGGCAATCGTAGTACGTTCCAACCAACATAAAAGTCAAGGGTTAACCCTTATGCCTTACCGATACGAATTGCACCTAAACCGAGATTACCCCGCCCAAGGGGACTTGCCTTTTCAAGGCGGGTGACAAGCCCGAGCGAATGTTTTTCGTGATTAGAGGTGAAGTGATCTTGGAGCGACCCGGCCTACAAGGTTTTTCCGTCATATTGCAGCGCACGCGCAGAGGCTTCGTAAGCGAAGCAAGCCTTAAATCCGCGAAGTACCACTGCCGCGGCCAAGTGGTGGCCAACGCCAAAATTGTTCAAATTCCAATTCGCCAGGTCCGCGACGCGATGGACAGTGATCCTGCCTTTGCGGGGCGTTGGATTGGCATGCTCAACAAAGAGGTCAAGCGCCTGCGTTTGCAGTGTGAGAGACTGTCCCTCACCAAGGTGCAAGACCGCTTCGTCCATCTACTGGAGACCGAAGGGGAAGATGGTCGTTTCCCAATAGGGGGGGGCATCAAGTCATTGGCAGCCGAGCTCGGCGTCACCCACGAAGCACTTTATCGCTGCATCTATGCGATGGAGAAGCAAGGGAAACTCAAGCGAACTAAGACCCATTTGTGCCTGGTCATGGCCTAGGTGCTCAATGGGTTGTACCAGAGTGCTGTCAGTCGCCTATACCCGGAACCGCTGCGTTAGAGTCGAACGGTCAGCGAAATTACTTTGCTGATTTCTGAACGAAAATCGAGAGTCAGCTTTGGGCACCAAGCAGGCTCCCACCAATGACCGCAGTACGGCTGTCTGATTTCAACTGACCATCGAATGCGATTCGGAGGTAGGAGTATCTCTGAAAGCCCTAAGATATTTTCTATCCAATGCCGCCATTTCGAGTTGGCACTTGGGTTATTGTCAGCTGAGACCCCTCCCCTACTTCCTTAATTTAGCCCGCCTTCAATTTATGCTCACGCTGCAGGATCTGAATCATCTACATGGAGATGACGAAACAAGAACCCTCGCCATTGCCGCCTACCAATCCTCTGGGTTACGGCACCAAGCCCTTTTCTATGAGAACAACCCGGCTTGTACTACTCGCTCAACTTTTGGAAGTACGTCGGGAGTGCTCCAGTCGGTTCCACGTGTGCGTTTCCAATAGAAACGCACAAGTTCACCCATGATCAAAGCAGATTCCCAATTCCCTTCTGCCAACCTCTTCATTGCTGCTTGGGACATCTTGCGTTCGACGAAATTCAATTTGAGCTCACTCAAAAGTTGCGCCATTGCAGCTGGATTCAAATCTTCAATTTCAGAGCGAATCAGTTTTAGTTTTTCAGCTTCCCGGTCACGTAGATTCGCTTGCGCCATCATGCCAGGGTCTTCTTTCCTGGTCACAATTTGCACAACTGGAGCTGCATTGTTCGCTTCAGGCAAAGTCTTATCAATAGCCTTACCAGTCAGCAGCGCCTTCAGGTAAGCATGCCTAGAAAGGATTGGCGTCCCTGGCATTGCCAAGCGGGCCTCCAATCTCTCAATTGCTTTGGCAAAGATCAATTCTCCGTGCCTAATAAAAAGGTCTTCGGCTATCTCTGCATCGATACCGAGTTGAATCGCACGGGCAACTTTAGTCAGGTCGATGGCCTTGCTGTTTTTGGCAGGCTCTTCCTGTTTAAGCCTGACTTCAAATTGAATGAACTCGATAGTTCTCCCAACTTTGAACTCGTGAGCAGTAACGATAAGCTCGCTGACTTCATTTACCTCTTCTATGGCCGGCTTGATCGTGTCCCGGTTAAAGAAGCGGTATTCAGTCTTGATTTCATTTGGCACTGGCTTTCCCGTCAATACTGGGAGCCACCATTTCCAATGTTGTTTGCTGGTCAAGTGCGATGGGTTATCTTTGTATCGCGCACAGATTTCATAGAGCGCCAGACCAGCGTGAGAACGAAACTGGGCAATAGTGGATCGGAGGATTTGTGCGTATCGCAGGGGATAAAGCATTTCCTGGCGAAGTGCAGGTGGGTAAGCCCAATAGATCCAGTTTTCACCATTTTTCTTTTTTAGATTGACTTGGGACAACAGGCCACAAGCGCCCCACTCTTCTGTTTCCGCTGGGGAAGGAGATTGCCACTCAACCACGTGAGTCACCATGGACAGCAGGTGTTTCTTCAACTCTTTGACTGACCCAGTAGAGCCGTCGTAGCCACGGATGACCGAGTTCAATGGAGCACCGAATAAGCCAGTCTTCTCGTCTTCGACACCTTGCTCGCGGGCTACAAACATCATCAGGGTATAAGCCTGACGACCGACCCTGGTTATCGCTCCTGTCTTGGGTACCATTGCCAAGGTCGACACTGGTTTGTCAATTCTGTCCGGCCCGAGGATTTCCGTACTGCTCATGGAATCATTATCTGTGAGAACCTCTAATTCACGCAAGCTAGGTGCGGCCCGCTCGCTCGATGTTCGCCAGAAGCCAGTTTGCCCCATAGTTTCCCTCACACTTGGATATTTTCTCGACTGTTACCCCCGTGATTTGTCTCACAGTTAGTGGTTGGAATGGTCCATTTCACGTGTCTAGGCTTGCTCTTTTCCCTAGAATTCGCTGATTTCAACGTTTGCAACGACGCACAATTGAGCATTCCTGATACTTGTTCGGGGTTGTTAGTTTGTCTCACATCTCACTTGCTTGTACTCACACTTCCCGTGGTTTTTCTCACAGATCCCGGGTTTTGTCTCACACAAAGTACCATAAGTACTTGAAATCATTAAGGAATTTCTAAGTAAAGGTATTAAAGCTTTTATAGCTTTTTAAAAAAGAGAAGTGGAGAGCCTGTGGATAACATCAAAAACCGAAGACAAAACTTCCAAAGTTAGCTCAAAAGACGCACAATTGGCGGAACAAGCGATATTTCGCGTTTAGCAGGAAGTAATACATGTCAATCAAAAAGAAGCCAGAGTCACGCGTAACACTTGAAGACTTGATTGCTGCTTCATCTAGGGTTGGTGCAGTAATTGAAAGCGTGCGCGGCACGATGCTGGCACCTGACGCGAGAAAGCGTGCCCCCACCTTCAGCACCAATCAAGTGGCAACCGTTTGTGGACTCGAAAAGGCACAAATGGATTATCGAGTCAAAAAGGGTGATCTGCCAAATGGTGAGATGGAGAGTGGGCACAGGCGGAAATTTAGCCTTGAAGACACTCGAACCTGGGCGCGGTCCATTCGCAGTAAGTACATGCGGCCAGACCAGGCTGAAGCTATAACGATTGCAGTGGCTAATTTCAAAGGCGGCGTGACAAAAACAACCACGGCAGTCACCCTTGCCCAAGGCTTGAGCCTTCGGGGGCACAAGGTTCTGGTCATTGATACTGACCCTCAAGGTTCAATGACGACACTTTTTGGACTTCTTCCAGATGTGGATGTGGCTGATGAACAGACCATTTTGAGCCTTTGCTACGGTACCGAGGTTTCTATTGACTATGCAATAACCCCAACTTATTGGAGTGGCATTGATATCGTCCCAGCCAATCTGGCTTTGTATTCAGCTGAATTCGCCCTCCCCTCTCGTCAAAAGTCTGAGGGTTCTTTTGAGTTCTGGAACGTTCTGAATAACGGGATTGATGCAGCAAGAACTGCGTATGACGTAATCATTCTGGACACTTCTCCGTCCTTGTCATATTTGACAATCAACGCCCTGCTTGCGTCTGACGGGCTCATTATGCCGCTGCCACCGAGCACTTTGGACTTCACATCTAGCGGCCAATTCTGGAACCTGTTCAATGATCTGACGGCCAACCTAGTAACAAATCGCGGCAAGACCAAGAGCTTTGATTTTGTCGACGTGTTGCTTGCGAGAGTTGATACGAACGATGCTTCTTCCAGCGTTGTTCGCGAGTGGATTACCGCTGCATATGCCGGCATGGTCTTGCCAGTTGAAATACCTAAGACAGCATTAACAGCCAGCGCCAGTGCCGAGTTCGGTACCGTTTATGACACAGATCCGGCGAGCATCAATGCGCGGACTTACAGGCGAGCATACGACGCGTATGAACGAGTGGTGGAACTCGTGGAAGAGCAAATTATTACGGCGTGGAAACGTCAAATAGGAGAACAACATGGCGCTTAAAGACAAGGCAGCAAAAATCGACCTTAGCCATATTGGCTTGTCTTCGGGTAGCCGTGGACAGGGTTCGAAGACGGCCATCGGGATGCACGCGGATGCTCTGTTCCGTGACGAAAAGGTATCGGCGGAAAACGTCGAATTGAAGCAGAAACTGGCCGAGTTTGACGGTGCGACTGCGACACGTCATCTTGATTCAAAGAAGATCAAACCCAGTAAATGGGCGAATCGAAACGAACTGTCTTACGCGGGGGCTGATTTCGCAAACTTGAAGCAAGAAATCGAATCTGCTGGAGGCAATATTCAACCCATTAAGGTTCGCCCTTCCAAGTTGTCATTGGGCGAATATGAGCTGGTTTTTGGGCATCGCCGACACCGCGCCTGCTTGGAACTTGGAATCGACGTTTTGGCTGTCATTGATGATCTGGACGACACAGAGCTCTTTTGCCAGATGGATCGTGAGAACAGGGCGCGTGCAGCGTTGAGTCCCTGGGAGACTGGGACTACTTACGCCAAGGCACTGGACGATGGGCTTTTCCCTTCTGCTCGCAAATTGTCGGAGGCGGCTTCAATTGACCTCAGCCAATTGGGCAAGGCTCTCGCATTGGCAAGACTGCCGGCGGATGTAATTGCAGCTTTCCCAAGTCCGTTGGAACTTCAATACCGTTGGGCGACCTTACTAACACCCGCCATTCAGAAGGATCCAGATTTGATTCTTGCTCGTGCCAAGGAGCTGCATTCTTCCCAGGAAAAGTTAAGTTCTGCTCAGGTTTTGACGAGGCTCCTAGAAGGGGGTGGAACGGTTCCACCCCCCTCCCCCAAGAAAGTTTCAATCAAGGGAAAAGACGGTCAAACGGGTGAACTTAAGCTAGACGCAGCAAAGAAATCTGCACTCATTAGCCTGGCAAACATTGACCCCAAACGCTTCAATGAAATTGAGAAAGCGGTCAAGGCGTTGTTGAGCTGATTGCTATTTGACCACTATGCAACAGGGGGGGGTGGAACGGTTCCACCCCCCCCTTTTTTTTTCCGGGGAATTGTCGCCGCCGCCGCATATTGCATCTTTGACATTCTCTCCAGAAACTCCGTGGATACTCGCAATCCATCAAAGGAGGACTCCGCTATCCAGATCAGAAATTATTCGGAGGCATTCTATTCATGGTCCCTCTGCAGGGTCTCTCTTTGGCGCGTACGTGAGACAAATCAGGGGTCTCTATCATCAAATAAATTGTTCCACTTGAGATTGGATAAGCTGGAGAAGCCCAGACAAATCCGATCAAAGTAGGGCAGGGGAGCCGGGCGATATTCTCGCCGTGCGAATGAGATTGGATCGGTTGACTCGGGCGTGATCGCAAAGTCGGTTAGCCAGTTATCGGCGCGCAACCATGGATGCGTCTGAGTGATTGGACTCAATCGCGGTTTGATTCCAAATTTGCTAAACCAAGATCCAAGTGTCGAAGTGCCATCAGCAACCAATACATCACCTGGACCCGCAAATGGAATCTCAAGTTTGGAATGAGACCAAAAGAGCGGCTAAGAGCGGATTCATGACCTCGATTCCATCCTTCATGGGATAGGGCTGTTCGACCGGCGCAACCAACAATTTGCGCACAGCGCCAAGGTCCGCCGCCGCGGTGTAAAAGCCCTTGGAAACAGTCGGGGCAGAGGACCGCTTGATCTCAATGACCCAGGTCTGACCGCCGCGAAACTCCAAGATCAGGTCCACCTCGGCTCCATTGCTGGTCCGGTAAAAACTGGCTTGAGCGGTAGGCGCCGCATTGATGAGTTGCTCGACGACAAAGCCTTCCCAGCTGGATCCTGCCACAGGGTGGCTCAATACCGCATCGAGACTGTTCAGGCCAAGCAGGGCGTGGACCAGTCCGCTGTCGCGCACATACACCTTGGGCGAACGGATCAGGCGTTTGCCTACGTTGCCGCTCCAGGCTGGCAGTCGGCGAACCAGCATGAGGTCGCAGAGCAGGTCAATGTAGCGTCCAACGGTCTGACCGTTGATGGAGAGGGCTGACGCAAGTTTTGACAGATCCAGAAGTTCACCCTGGTTGTGGGCCAACATGGTCCAAAGGCGGCGTAGCGTGGTTGCAGGTATCCTGGGGCCTAACGCGGGGATGTCCTTTTCCAAATAGGTCGTGATGAAGGCCTCTTGCCAGGCCAGACTTGCGGCGTCATCCTTGGCCAACCATGCCAAGGGGAATCCACCGCGCACCCATAGAGAGTTCAGTTCGGAAGGTTGGACGTCAACTTCAAAAACCTCGCGGGCTTGAAACGGCGTCAATTCAATATGTGCAACACGGCCTGCCAAGCTCTCACTGGACTGTTGAAGCAGCACGCCCGAGGCTGATCCCAACAACAGAAACTGGCCGCTGCTCTCACCCAGACGGCGAAGCTGATCGATGACGCCACGCAGGATGCTGAAGACTCCTGGCATGCGCGTGCACCTCATCCTGGATGGCAAGTTGGTTGGGGTGTGCATGAAGAAGGCCTCTGGATCATCAAGCTGCCGTTGGGCATAGGGAAGTTCAAAGAGGGCATTGGAGCGGCTTTGCTTCTGTGCGAAGGCCAGGGTGGTCTTGCCTGTTTGTCGTGGACCCAAGAGAACCACGGCCGCAATCGGGTCCAGAAGCTCCCTCAAACGATAGGACGAGTCTTTCAGGCATCCATGTATTTCAACCACGCCATGGGCAAATTGCATGGTCAATGTCTGCCCGTTGGATTGGGGGCTCTTGGGCGCTTTTGGCAGCGCGGACCATGCCAATGGGTGGGCCAGGGCGGGAAGGGCGCCACATGGCGCTTCCGAGCCGCAGGAAAGGCCTTTCCCAAGCTCGTGAGGTCGTGCCACAACCATAGGGAATGGCTGCGTCAAATCGGCTGGACGTGGGCCTACGGTCAACAGCAGCTTTTTCCGGCAAATTGGCGGTGTCTTTGAATTAATGTGATTTGCATGCGTCATGATTATCCTTATAATCACGACGTAATAATAATAGTTCTAAAAGGGCTGTTTTGACTTGTACGAGACCAGAGACCCGAAATTCCAGAATGAAGTGGGTCACCTCCAGCAAACACACGAGGGTTGCTGTTTGTCAGAAACTAGTTTATATTTCTGACAAACGCATTGTCCCATGAGCGCACTCGCCCAATCCATCCTGTCAGCCGCCCAGACCCTGCCCGAGGGTGGCTTGCTGTCGCCCAAGGAATTCCTGCATTTGGGTAGCCGTGCCGCCATCGACCAGACGCTGACCCGTCTGCTGCGTGAGGGGGCGCTGTTGCGCGTGGGGCGCGGCCTGTACGCGCTGCCCATTCAGAGTCGATTCGGGGCGCGTCCGCCGGCGACCCAGGCGGTTGTCCAGGCCATGGAATCTGCCAATGGCGAGGTGATCGTGGACAGTGGTGCCACCGAGGCCAACGCCCTGGGGTTGACCACCCAAGTGCCGGTCCGCGAAGTGTTCCTGACGTCGGGGCCGTCTCGTATCTTGCAGCTGGGCAGCCGTGCCGTGGAGCTGCAACATGCCAAGCGCTGGTTGTTGGCCCTGGGCAAGCGTCCCGCGGGCCGGGCCATCCGGGCCCTGTCTTGGCTGGGACCGGAACACGGGGCCCGCGCCATGAAAGTCCTGCACGCGCAGTTGGCCGCCGAGGAGTGGGCTGCCATGCGGTCCGCCAGGTCCATGTTGCCCAGTTGGATGGCACGCGCCGTGAGTGAAGTGGTTGACCATGGCTGAAGCCTGGTTTGCCCTCAGCGCAGCAGATCAGGCCGAGGCTCTGGAAGTGGCCGCCGGCCGCAGCGGCCGTCCCGCCCATCTGCTGGAAAAAGACATCTGGGTGGTCTGGGCCTTGGGCGTGATCTACCGCTCACCCCTGGCCAACACACTGACCTTCAAAGGCGGCACGTCGCTGTCCAAGGTCTACCAGATCATTGACCGGTTCTCCGAAGACATCGATCTGACCTACGACATCCGCAACTTGGTACCCGACCTGCTGCGAGCCGGCGACCCGATTCCGGTGTCGCCCAGCCAGGAAAGGCGCATCAGCAGCGCCGTACGGACACGTCTGCCGCAGTGGATCACCGATACGGTTCAGCCTCTCTTTGAAGCCGCCCGCAATACCGCCGGCGTGAACGTGGGCTTGACCCTTGCCGGCCAGGACCAGGACAAGCTGATCGTGTCCTACCCCGCCGTGAAGACGGGCACGGGATACGCGGCCCCCACCATCCAGCTGGAGTTCGGCGCGCGCGCCACGGGCGAGCCGCACCAGATCCATGCGGTCTCGTGCGATATGGCGACGTTGATTGATGGCTTGGAGTTCCCGCAGGCGCAACCCCTGGTCATGGCCGCCGAGCGCACCTTTTGGGAAAAGGCAACCGCGGCCCATGTCTATTGCCGCCAGGGGCGTCTGCGCGGTGAGCGCTATGCACGGCATTGGTACGACCTGGTGGCGCTGGCACGCAGTGCCTATTTTGAAAGCGCAGTGGGCGACCAGGCGCTGGCTCTGCAGGTGGCACAACACAAAGCCATGTTCTTTGCCGAAAAGGACGCAGCTGGCAATTGGATCGACTACGCACAGGCCGTGTCGGGCGCATTGCAGCTCATTCCAGTAGGTGCCTCGTTGACCGCACTAGCCAGCGACTACGCAGCGATGCTGGACGACGGTCTGCTGTCAGGGCCACAGCCGAGTTTCGTGGAACTCATGGAGATCTGCCGCGGCATTCAGGACCGCGTCCACCTTGAAAATCGCAAGCCTCTATGAGTTTGTACTAAGGAGCAATGCCTTGTCCAACATGACTCCCTCATTCGTAACACCGACGCCGTCGCTGTTTCACAGCGGAGTGATGGTCCGACGCAAGGCCGGGCGTCCAATGGGGTCCAAGGCCCAGGTGGTCCAGGATGCCCGGGCCTTGGGCATCCACCACTTTGCCTTTGTGCGCTCCAGCATCCTGGGACTGGACCTCGCCGAGTCCTTCCAACGCTACATGGCCTGGGCCGAGTCCACCACGGATTTGCGCTACGTGCAGAACCGCCGGGAGGCCCTTCTCAAGAGAATCATCGAAGCTGGGCGACAACACGACGCCACACTTGCCTCGCATTCCAAAATCACCCACTTGCTGGACCTGCTGCGCAGTGACGCGGCGACGCCCAAGGCGGTACAACTCCCCAGCCTGGACGAATGGGTTGCGTCGGAAGGCATGGACCCGGATGGCTGGAGCGAGGCCGAACTATTGGCCGAGTACAAGGCCCACTTCGGTCTGGACAATGTGGATGCCATAGAGGCAGCCTCTGAAGTCAAAGATCCGGTTGGGGAGCGGGTGAGGGCGCTGAACTACCTCGAGACTGTGCTCTCGGTGATCCCGACTGCCACCGACCGACTGGAATCCTGGTTTGCCCGTCCGGTGGTGAAGTGCCTGCGCAATATGGGCATCATCACCCTGGGCGACCTGGTGCGCTTCATCAATGTGTATGGCCACCGTTGGTACTCCACCATCAAAGGGTTTGGAGCGCAGCGCGCCAAACAGGTTCTGCATTGGCTGATCTTGGAGCAGGACCATTTGAATCTGATGGTGTCTGCCAGCGTGCATGAGCCCAAGTCCAAACGCGAGTTGCGTGTGGCATCTCTGTTGCCATCGGTGGGCCAGGACTCTTTGGCCTTGCGCCAGTTTGGAGCCGGCACGCTAGTCGCTAGTGCCATCGGGCGCATGCAAGCAACACCAGCCTTGGCGGGCGGGACGGGGGACTTCCGCTCCCACATGGCCAACACCCTGGGTGCCAAGAATGATCTGGAGGCCGTGAGCGCCTGGTTGTCCCGGTACAACGAGAAGCCGTCGACCCAGCGCAGCTACCGCAAGGAGACCGAGCGCTTTCTGCTGTGGTGTGCGCAGGAGCTCAAGAAACCGCTGTCCAGCGTGAACTCACCCGATTGCCAGAAGTACCGGGAGTTCCTGCAGGCGGTGCCGGCCACGTGGATCCAGCACCGGCCGCTCAAACGCACCGACCCGGGCTGGCGGGCCTTCCGCAGCCAGCCCAGCGCCGCCTCCCAAAAGCAGGCACTAGTGATTCTGCAAACCCTCTTTGGTGGCCTGGTCGACGCGGGCTACCTGGTGGCCAACCCCATGCGTTCGCTGATGAAGGGCTTTGACCTGCCGGCTTCCAGAATGGATATCCGGCGCTCCTTCACCGAGGCCGAATGGGCGCATGTGCTGACTTGTGTCGATGCGCAGCCAGTCGGACCGGAACGTCTGCGCCTGAAATGCATCCTGGAGCTACTCGTCACGTCGGGCATCCGCCTGGATGAGCTGGCCAAGGCCCGGCACAAGGACCTGCGCATCGAGACGCTGCCGGACTTGCCGGAAACCTGGATCCTGACGGTTACCGGTAAACGCAACAAGACACGCGAGGTTCCGCTCAATCCGGATGTGGTCAAGCTCTTGGGCTTGCATGGTGGGGAGTTTCGGGAAGAGGACAAGGGCGCGGCGGACAGGGACAGTCTGCCATTGATCCGCACCCTGGGTGCATCGGTGCCGCAATGGAGAAAAGGGCAGGGCGGTGAGCTCGTTACGACCGCGGCAACTGAGCACGCGGGTTCCGCGCTCTCGGCATCCGGGATCTATGCAGTGCTCAAACGGTTCTTCCGCCAGGCAGCCAAGTCTGCTGGGATTGCAGGGCTGGATGAAAAACGGTTTGAGAAAGCGAGTACGCATTGGATGCGCCATACCTTTGTGCGCCAGGCCCTGGTCGATGGGGTGCCGATTGAAGTGGCATCGGAGCTGGCGGGGCATGCATCCATTGACACGACTTCCATCTATTCGACGCAGGAACTGGCACGCAAGATCCGGGCGGTGCAGGGTATGAAGCGCAGAGTCGCTGCATAAAGCGAGACAGGCGACAGGAAACCATGAGGAGTTAGAGGGTGAGCTTTAGTGCCAACGAATCGTTTGGCGACCATCATATGAATCGGGAACTGACCATGCGTATTGAGATGCCCAGCCCAAGCGGCGAAGAGTTGAAAGCCGCACGCCTTAAAGCCGGGTTGAGTCAGGTGGACGCTGCCGCACTGATGGGCTATCCCGTTCAGACGGGGAGTCGGGGAGGGCTGCAGTCCAGAACCTGGCAGGCTCTAGAGAGCACGGGTGATCCGCGCAATATGCCAGGCCCCATTTTTGCCATGTTCCAACTACTGACCGGGAGCCATGCCGGCTATGTCTTGGTCAAAAGAGATTCAACCGC
>Ga0208398_100227_pt1 | contig 47701 bp, 70 predicted proteins | sample LakWasMe79_HOW10_2_FD_183905 | JGI IMG/M metagenome (GOLD analysis project Ga0208398, IMG submission 183905) | Freshwater sediment methanotrophic microbial communities from Lake Washington under simulated oxygen tension - Sediment Metagenome... | ecosystem: Environmental > Aquatic > Freshwater >...
CTACCAGCTGGCGCGCGACGAGCGCCTGGGCGAGGCGGCCCTGCCGTCGCTGGCCATCGTGTTGGTGGGTTTGGTGCCGGTGCTGATGCTGTCGCGCGCCATGCGCAAGAAACCTGGGACTTGACCAGCACGCCCCGGCGCTTTGATACTGACTCGCAATATGCGTCGTACAGGAGCCCGGATCCGCTATGGATAGCAACCACTGGCTAATGGCCATCGCAGGCCTGGTAATCGGCATCGGCCTGGCCTGGGGTGTCGCGACCTGGTGGTTCGGCCGGCTGCTCAAGCAGGCCGCGCTGCGACTCGACAAGACCGAAAAGGCCCGCCAGTTCTCCGCCACCCAGACGACCCAGGCGCGCAAGCAGATCGAGGCGTTGCAGCACGAGCTTGGCGAACTGCGGCATGCGATGCAGCACAAGGTGCATATCAACCAGCCGGCACCGGCGGGTCCCGAAATGATTCTGCCGGTTGGCAGCACAGCGCCGCGCAAGCCGGCCCCGGGCGATGGCTTTGCCGACACACAGATCCTGTTGCCGACCAAACGCTGAGTCTGGTCCCGCCGACAGGGAACACATTCACCAATGAGAAAAGCGGCCGAAGCCGCCTTTGTTCCCCACACTGTTCCCCGTTCATGCTGGGGCTGGCTCGGCCATCTTTCTGAGCCACGCCGAGATCACGCCGGCCGGCCACCGCACCGTATTCTTGCTGATGCGAACCGGCCGCGGGAAGTCGTCTTCAGGGTCTGCCATGCGCCGGTAGATCGTCGCACGGCTGAGGCCCGTCACCAGCTTGACGGTCTCGATGTTCAGCATCGCCTCAGGCGCGGCCAGGATCTGCACCGGCTGGGCGACGGCGGCGCGGGACTTGCGTTCTGTATTCATGGCGTGTGGTCCTAGGCTGCGACTTGCAATTGATCGTTGGCCGACACCTGCTTCCACTCGCCGTCGGTCAGCCCGCGGTCATTGAGGTACAGGGCAGTCATCTCGGCATGCTTGTGGCCCAACAGGGTCTGCACGGTCTCGGGCGCCATGCCTTCGGCGATGTAGGTGCGCGCGCTGAGGCTGCGCACTTCGTGCAGGCTGGGCCACTCGTACTGCTTGTAGGCATCGTGGCCGCAGGCCTGCACGATCAGCTCGCGGAAGCGGGCCGACAGCGAGCTCATCTCAATGGGCTTGCCGTTTGCTTTGCGCAGCAGCGTGTCTCCGGGTGCACCGATGGTCTGGCAGTGCTCGATCACCTCGCCGAGCGTCATGCTGGTGGCCTGCAGGCGCAACGACAGCGGGATGGCCACGCGGGCGCCCTGCGGCTTGCCGGCCTTCTTCTGCTGCTCAATGCGCAGGTAGCCGTCGACGACATCATCGAAACGCATCTTTGCCAGGTCGGCGCGGCGCTGGCCGGTGGCCAGGGCCAGCAGCAGCATGGACGGCACCCAGCGCTGATTGCTGTGGCGGGATAGGTTGAGCATCGCCTGCCAGGTCTGCAATGTCAGGCGCTTTCTCAGACCAGGCGCACGCGGGCGCTTGACGTGGGCGGCCGGGCTGGACTCGGCGGCGCCGTTGGCGATGGCCTCGACGTAGACGTCGCGCAGCTCGCCCAGCACGCGGCATGCCGTGTGCGGAGTCCACTGCTTCAGCTTGGTGGAAATGTCGACCGGGCGCACGGCGCGCAACGGCATCGCACCCCAGGCCGCCTCGATGTGGTTGATTGACGTGGTGCGGTTCTTGATCGTCTGCGCGTGGTAGCCACGCTGGGCGATGATCGTGCGGTAGGTCACCAGCCACTCGGCCACGGTCGCGCCGGCGACCGGCGCTGGGTCGTTGGCGGCCGGCTTCGAGACCGGCTCGCCAGCAGGCAGCGGCATGGCGGCGATCTGTTGCAGGGCCTGCTTGAGTAGCTTCTTGAGCTTGCGTTTCTTCATGGTGTGGTGTGTTTTGTGCGTGGCAGGCACATGGGATTCAGTAGCCGCAAGCCGCCATGCCGCGCAAGGGCGGCTCGCTGGACTTGATCCAGGCGTGCACGTCGGGCAGCACGGTTCGGATGTGCACGCCGTCGTGATCGGCCTCCAGCACAAGATGTCCGCCCAGCCGCGCCCACAAGGCGTGAGCGATGTCCTCGTGGAACCCCTTCGGGTGCTCGGAGACGGCGGCCTTGATGTCCTCGGCCATGATCTGCGTGGCCTTGGTGACGGCCAGCGTGTAGGTGATGCGCTGGCCGTTGTTGGGGCACTCGGCGACGAAGGTGTGGGTGTAGGTGTTCATGCAGCCTCCTGGCCAAAGATGTCGTCTTGAATGGGCTGGCGCGTCCAGATCGGGGCGCTGGGGTGCGCCTCGATGCGGTCGGCAATGACCGTCATGCGCTGACCCGCAGTGCGCGGCAGGTACATGCCGAAGCGGTCAAGGCTTCCGCTGTTCATGGCGGCGTTCGTGCTGTCGGCGCTGGTCAGCGGCAGCTTGGTGAAGATGGCTGGATCGAGCATGCGGAGGCCGTGCAGCTTTGTCATCGGACGCCCGTGCTCGTCGCAGATCACGTCCATGGCCTCGGCCATGCGCTGCCACCATGACGCGGTGCCAGGGCTGGCCCACTGGCCGGACGAACCCAGGGCGACTGTGCGCCACTCACGGCACAGGCGCTCCAGGCGCTCCAGGTCTTCGTGCATGTGCCACACCGGCACGCCGGGCAGGTGCGCTGGCCAGTCGCGCAGCATGGCGTCGTTGTCGTCTTCGCTGCCGTCGATCACGTCGGGGATCAGCGCCCAGTCGAACGACGGATGGCGGTGCCACTCTTCAACCCACCGGGTATAGCCGGCCACGTCCAGGGGCTCGCCACGGGTCCATGCGCTGAATGCTCCGTTGTCGAAGACCATCGAGCGCGCGGTGGCGGCAATGACGCCCAGGTCGTCCTGACGCGGGAATGGCACCAGCGCGTCGCGTCCCGGCCAGAACTCGGCCTGATCCTTTCGCGTGCCGCCTCCTGGGCTTCCGTGGATGTGTTTCATGCGATGGGCGTCGGCAGGGGCTTGGAAATCAGGGGCGCGCAGCTTTTGCGCGTGTTACAAAATAATCCTTGCATCCTGATTTATTTCGTAATACATTTACTTCCATGGACGGCGCGGTGCCGGACAGCAACGGGAGATAAAGATGAGCCACCAAATCGAAATCGCAGTTGACACCGTGGAAGCGGATGAATTCGCCGCTTGGCTGAATGCAAACGGCCACGATGCCAAGGTCGGTAACTCGACCGGAAATTTCATCGATGGCGTGCGTACCAGCACGGACAACGACGCCAACGAGACGATGCGCGCCCTTTGGGATGCGTACTGCAACGCATGAGCACCGCCCCGGAGCAACCCAAGCGCCGGGGCAGGCCGCCGGGCACAGGCGGGCCGCGCCTGGCGCCCGAGGACGCCACCCAGCCGCGCAGCGTGCGGCTGAATGACGCCCGCTGGCAGAAGCTGAAGCGCCTCGGCAGCGATTGGCTGGCCGGCGCGATTGATCGGGCGAAAGAGCCGTCATAGGTGCGGGTGCAGGGGATGGGTTCAGGTTGCGCGGTACTGCTTGCGCCAATAGATCGTGCAATCGCACTCGTCCGGATCGCACTCGGCGCACTCAATGTCGCTTTCCCACTGGTACACCACTCCGGACGCGGCTATGAACTCGTGCGGCCCTTGGTGCCCCATTTCGAGCTTGCAGCCGTGCTCGTCGTGCGGCACGCAGGTTTCGTTTGGGTGGATCGTTCCGCAGAGCATGTGTGGCAATGGGGTATTGGAAAGTCAGGCGGGAGGCTGGCTTTCGCCGGCCTCAAGCTGGGCGATGGCGTCGGCATAGAAACCCGTCTTGATCAGGTGCTTCTGCTCTTGCTGGTGCATCTCCAGCTTCTGCTCCAGGCACAGGCGCTGGCACTCGCTATCCACGGGGAACTTGATGATCTTGTCCAGCAGCAACTGCCGCTCCGACTCGATGATGAAGTCCACTGGGTTGTCCAGCTTGCAGAAGGTCACCAGCCGCTTGGCCGAGGTGAGAATCCATTCGGCCTGTTCGGCGCGGGTCATGAGTTCAGGCATGCGTATCTCCAAGGTCAAGCGGCGACCTTGACAGCCGCCAGGTCTACGTAGGCACCAGCCAAGCCGGACAAGCGCAGGGCTTCGGCGTTCTCGGCGCCGTAGGCGATCAGGACGGACGGCGCTGCAGCGTTGTGGCCTGGCCGGTCAATGCCATCGCCACGGACGAACGCGATGCGGCCGCGCAGGAACAAGAGGGCTGCGGCTTTGGGCCAGACGTGCTGGTGCCACCATCCGGTTTCCACCCGGGCGAAGACAAGCGCAATGCCGTTGCCGTGGTCGGCGAGCTTCTCCACCCAGGCCCCGGCCGTCGAGTACGGCGGATTCAGCCAGACGCGCCCCGCCCACTCAGCTGTGAATCCGTCATCCAGCCGCGTGAGCGAGCGCGCCGCCCCGGTCCGCAGCGGGTCGGCAACCGGCGCGCACGGGTCGAGGTCGAAGGAGCCCAGCGCCTTGATGATCGGCAGCGGCGTCCACCACTCGTCTGTCGAGATGTGCGGCGTCACGCGCGCGGCCTTCTGAACGCGCTCGGCTACGGGGGGTGACATGATTTCAGTGCTCATCCGCGCTTCCATTCATCGGCAAGGGGGTCAGGCTCGTACGCCCTAGGCCAACAGAACTCGTCGTGCGGATTTGTCTCGCCGCACACCTTGCAGCGACGGCGGCACAGCTCGTGGCCGTTCGGCGCGAAGAGGTCAGTAGGGCAGTCGGGTTCGCCTGCACCCCAGAACTGGTGCTTCGGCGGCTTGTTCGTATTGCTCATGCGGATTCCTATGTGCGACCGGCGAGTACGGGATCAGGCGCCAGCGTCAGCAAAGACGTGGAACACCAGGGAGCCACCGTGAAGCTGGAAGCTGTCGATGTGGCGGCCGACGTTGTCGCCCAGGTCATGCCCGGTGCCGGCGATGCGGAAGTGATGCGTGACGGGCGGGCGGCCGATGACGACGCGCGCCCACAGGCAGGGTTGACCGTTCTGCACCTGGACGCATAGCGGCACGGCGCCGGCAGGCATCGTCAGGCTGATCCAGTCGCCCATGGGCAGGTCGTACTTGTAGACGCGCTCGATTTCGGTGTTCATGGTCATGTCTCCTGTGAGGGGCTTGAATCGGTGGCGGGCGAGTAGCCTGCGTAGAGCTGACCCTGCATGAAGCCGCCCCACTCCCCGGCCGCGCGCCTGAAGCTGTAGCAATCGTGGCCGTCGCGGGCGAACCGCAGGCCGTAGTGAAGCCACATGCGCAGCGGCATCCACCACTTCCAGGCGAGCCGCTCTGCCCTGACGCACCGCATAGACCACGCGGTCAGATCAGCGGCGACGATGAACGCCTTCACGACCTCGGCGACGAGCAGCACCAGGAACGCGGCGGCGCCAGCCCACACAGCAGCGCCGGTCCACCAAAGGATGGCGTCAACCATTGCCGTTCTCCTTGTGCTGTACCGGCACATGGGAAGCCGGCTCCGTGTCCGGCTCCTTCATCCGCTCGGGGTGCGCAGCCTTGAAGTCGAAGAAGTCCATCACGCGCTGCTCCACAGCCTTGCGGTGCGAGGTGCCCAGCGGCAGGCGGATGAGGTAGTCGCGCAGTGCGTACATGGCGTGCGCGTCCCGGGCGCGGAAGATGAAGACCGGCTCATCGGGCGGGATCGCCTCACCGCTGGCGCGATTCACGATGGCGCTGCCGTTGACCGTGTACTTGGGTTCCTGGGTCAGAGGCAGGCCCGCATGTGCTACTGCGGGGGCTTGAGCTTCAGCCAGCGCCTTCTCAAGCCTGCTGATCTTGGCAAGGTAGCGGCGTGCAATCGTCTCTCCAAACTCTCGCGGCGTTGGTGGCGTCAAGCCGAGCGCCTGCAAACCTTCAGCGATGAACGGATCATCAAACCATGCCGGAATTTCAGGTGCAGGCGCGGGGGCTTGGACAGCGCGCAGCATTGCCCGGCGCCCCTCCCGCGTGTCCCAGCGGTGTGCGTCAGCGATGGCGTCGGCCTGCTCATCGGTCAGCGTCGTCCCCTTGGGCTGCACATGGGCGCCAGTCAGGGCGTCGCGCAGGTTCTCCCGCCACCAGTATTTGCCCTTTTTGGTCGGGTGCGGCTCACCGAACCACGCTCCTTCCAGTGGGCCGGAGCCGTCGAGGAAAGCGGCAACCTCGGCGAGCGCCTCTCCATGTGCCTCTGCTGGGGATTGGGTTTGTTCGCGGCTCATCCCTCAACCCCCGCAATCTCCTCCTGCGCCGCGGCGAACAGGTCGCCCGCGTCCGGGTGGTCAGCCTCGAATGCCTCCACGCTGCCGTCGATCGCCTCGGGCTTGGGCTCGGGCGCCAGCAACTGGATCTGCGCTTCCTGGCCGATCTTCATGCCCAGGCGGCCCAGGTAGGTCGCGTCCACATCCGAGGTGCTGACCATGAAAGTCAGCTCGCAGCTGCCGCCTTGGAACGGCTCCAGGTGGAACTTCTTGACCGTGCAGTCGTGCAGGTCGATCAGGCCTTCGTCGTCGGCAATGCCGTACTCGACGCACAGCCGCCAGCCCTTCAGCTCGGGCATCTTGAGCTTGATGCGCTCCAGCGCGGTGGTGCGCAGCAGCGGCGTCACGTCCATGCCTTCCAGCTGCTCCTGGCCCTCGGGCGCGGTGTAGAGCGCATGCCGCAGGCCGGGCTGCATCAGGTCAAGTATCGAGTTCGGGCCGGTGATCTTCAGGTGCAGGCTGATGGCCGGCACTTTCTCATCGCCGTGGTTCTCGGTGCGGGTGTTCAGGCCGGTGATGATGGCGGTGGTTTTCTCGGTGATCTGGAACATGGCAGGACTCCTGGAATAGCGGGCGGAATAGAACGGGGTTCGGGTTGTGGTGGCGGGGCCCGCAGGCCCCTTGCGTCAGACCTTCCAGGCCAGGTCGTACAGCCGCTGCAGCTCGGCGAAGTCCTCGGCGCTCAGCACGCCGCGCGCCTCGTCCAGCACCAGCCCCGCGGTCTCGGCCGAGGTGGCGCCGTCGATGTCGTCGGTGTACTCGGCGAGGGTGCGGGTGGGGGTGGCAGGCTGCTCGGCAGGCTTGGGCTTGCTGCCGGCCTTCTTCAGCACATCCTTCACCGCCTCGGCGCTGGTGGCCTTCTTGTCGGACTCGGCCTTGGCATCCATCACGTCGCGCCAGTTGGCCTCGCCGTCGCGGATGGCCGCATACAGCGCGCGCAGATCGGCCAGCTCCTTGGGCGACAGCGACTCAGCACCGTGTCCCAGGTATTCCTTCAGCTGCTCAGCGCGCACGCCCAGGCTGCCAAATGCATCGAACAGCTTGCGCTTGGCTGCGTCCGGGTCTTCGGCATCGGTGTTGCGCTGCGTGACGATCACCTGATCCATGCACTCGTCCACGATGTCGCCGGGGATCAGGCGCAGACCAAGCGTGCGCACGGCCTTGGAGATCAGGGCCTGCTGCTTGTTGATGATGTCGTCGTCGGTGCCCTCCAAGATGTAGAGGGTGTCGCCGTAGCTGTTGGTGCGCGTGGCAATCACCGTGTCGCCTTCCTTATTCTGGCGGCGCTCGATGGTCTTGGCAATGGTGATGTCCTGGGAGTAGGGCACATTGGCCTCCAGGTCCGTCACCGTCACGCGCACGATGCGCTTTTCGCGGTCGTCGTACACCGTCATCGTCTCGACGGTGATGTTGGTCATGTTGCGCACCGCGGCCTCGGCGAAGCGAATGGACGGGCCGGTGGGCCACTTGCTGCGGTCCTTGCCGATAGGCTTGCAGTAGCGAGCCACCGCAGCGAATGAAGGGCGGCAGCATTCCTTCAGCATCCGCTCGCGCACCACGTCCATATCGCGGGGGCGGCGAATCGCCATGATGTAGCGGGCCTCCACCAAGGCCTTGGCCTGGGCCGCCACCGCGGTCGATGCGGTGTCAGCAACCGCCAGATCGTTGGCGAACTCGTTGCGGGTAACAAGTTGGTTCATGGTCTCTCTTTCAAAGCGCCCAGGCGGGCAGGGTTATTTGCTGGATGGAGTCGGCGTAGCCCGGCCAGATGCCGGTGCGCTCGCACTCGGCGAAGCGGTTCAGCAGCTCGCGGTTTTCCTGGCGGCCCTTCTCCAGGCTCTGGTCGTCCAGGATGTGCGCGCAGGCCACATAGGGCCACTCGGTCTCGACGGCGCCGAACACGAAGCCCAGCACCGGCTGGCCGGTTGCTGCGGTCCAGCCGTCGGAATACCAGGCGGCTTGCCGGTGGTAGCCCTTGCGCGCGACCTGGCGCGAGAACTCCCAGGCCGACGAGTCGCTGTAGGTCTTGCCGTCGAACAGGATCACGCCCTGGCCGGGGATCTCGTGCACCCAGTCGGGACGGGCGCGACAGTGCACGCCGGTTTCCGGTTCGATCCAGTACACCGACACCTCGGGCTTGCCAGAGGACAGCAGCGCTGCAACATCGGGGATGGCGCGCAGGCTTGCGGCCTGCAGGTAGGCGGCGTCCTTCTGCTCCTTCTGGATGCACTCAAGCCCAGGGTGCGACTCGCAGAACTTCTTCCAGACCGTGGTGTTCCGGTTGACGCTCGGGCCCACCGGATAGCGCTTGTCGAACTCGGCCGGCTCCAGCAGCGCGCAGTGCATCAGCGAGCCTTCGAGCTGGCCGCCCTTCGTGACTTCGGCAGGCCGGCGCGGATCCAGCTTCTTGCCGTAGTAGTGCGCCGGGCTCTTTGCCAGCAGCGACAGGCCGCTGTTGCTCAGACCAGGGCCCGAGTGGTAAGCCTCATTGGCGAGGCCGTACACCAGCCCCAGGGGCATTTCATTGCGCGCGTTCATGTGAAGCTCTCCAGCCATGCAGCCACGACTTCGACCAGCCCATCCGCGCCCGAGCACAGCACGATGAACGTGCAGCCGGCGAAGGTCTTAAGGCGGTCCATCACGACGCACCCCACAGCAGCCGGATCGCGCAGAGGATCGAGCCCACCACGACGACCGCCCAGGTGTAGGTCGGTTCGCGGCGCAGCAACCGGCGTTCGATGCTTGTCAGCGGGCCCAGGCGGCGCTTCGGCGCGGGCTCGTTCTCAAAGCCGATCCCGCTGACGGCGCTGGCGGCCTCGGTGGGCACGCTGTAGGTGCCATTGCTGTCCGCGATGACGGCGGCCACATGCAGGCGCTTTTCCAACATGCGGCGGTCCATGTCTTCACGATCCAGCCGGCCGACGCGCACAGCGTGCTCGCCCATGTCGTCCATCATTTCGGCGCCGGTCTGCTGCGACCAGGAGCGAGGGGCGGGGATGGGGTGGCCGGTCATGACGCGCTCCCGGTGGCCTTGGCGAGGGCGGCGCGGATGTCGTCTTTGATGTACTTGGGCGCGTTCTCGTGTACCCAGCTTTCGCACTGCTCCAGCGCCTCTAGCAGCTCAGGAGCGGAGGCGATCAGGCGGGCGTTTGCTTGCTGCATCGCCTCCCATTCGGCGCGTGGGAACTGCGTCCACAACTCATAGGCGATGCTCAGGCCGACCGAGTCGGAGGCGGTGTGGTAGATCGGGCAGTCGTGCGAATAGCGAGGCCCAAGAGCCTTGCTGACGTTGGCATGCACGCTCAGGCCGGCACCGCTGGTGAACTTTGCTTCCCACGGCCCAGGCGTATGCGCGGCGCTCACGACAGCATCCCCCGCGCCAAATCGCCCGCGTGGTAGGTCGCGTGCACAGCCGACACGAAGCCCACCCACACCAGCGCCCGGTGCGTCACCTGCTCGCCGCGTGCAGCAGCCGCAACGATGCTCAGCAACTCGCCCAGCGCCTGGTCGCCGTTGCTTCCAGCGAAGAGGTCGGAGAACAGATCAACCACGCTCATCTGCCGCGTGCCGCCCAGCTTGTCGAAGAAGCCCGGGGTCGACACCAGGGCCTTGCGCAGATCCGGCGCGTTCAGCGCGTTGCTCAGCTCGTTGGCGAGCAAGACGAAGCACGCCTGGTGCGTGTCCTGGGCCTTCTCAATCCGAGCAGCGGCGCGGTTCTCGGCGCGGGTGACTAGGCAGGGGAAGGCGGCGCTCATACCGCCGCCTCGTCAACAACGCGGGCCGGCGACCACACGCCCGATTCAACCAGGCGCAAGAAGCGTTGAGCGAAGCCGTCCCAGGCAGCGTCCCAGGCAGCGTCCCAGGCAGCGGCCATGGCAGCGTCCCAGGCAGCGGCCCTGGCAGCGGCCCTGGCAGCGGCCATGGCAGCGGCCCTGGCAGCGGCCCTGGCAGCGGCCCTGGCAGCGTCCCAGGCAGCGTCCCAGGCAGCGTCCCAGGCAGCGGCCCTGGCAGCGTCCCAGGCAGCGGCCCTGGCAGCGTCCCAGGCAGCGTCCCTGGCAGCGGCCCTGGCAGCGGCCCTGGCAGCGTCCCTGGCAGCGGCCCTGGCAGCGGCCCTGGCAGCGGCCCAGGCAGCGTCCCAGGCAGCGTCCCAGGCAGCGTCCCAGGCAGCGTCCCTGGCAGCGGCCCTGGCAGCGTCCCTGGCAGCGGCCCAGGCAGCGTCCCAGGCAGCGGCCAACTCATCATCAGTTGCAGTGCCCTCGGCATGCTGGCGTGCAACCACGAGCGCTTGCAGGCTGCGCTCATCGGTCATCAGGTGCTTGACCGTCTCGGCGCAGTCCACTGCGAAGTGGCGCCACAGCGATGCGTGCTGAGGCTCTGCCCGGCAGCACCACAGCGCGTCGTCGAGGCCGTTGCTCGCCAGGATCACCGAGAACGGCAAGGGCTCGTCGTCGGCCTTGGTCTTGCCCAGGTGCCTGAGCAACTTGGACCAGCCCTCCGAGCACGGCGAGTGCTCGCGGATGCGGTTCAGGGTCGTGGTGATCGGCCCGGCTTGTGTCTCTGTGTGTCCCATCGCGGCTCCCCTTGGGGTGGTGTCGATGGGGTAACTGTAGCAACAGCTACAGCATTTCGCAAGTGCAAATGCTACAGCGTGCTTATTTGTCCCTGGCGTCAGCTACAGGGGCGTAAAAAAGCCCGCGTGGTGCGGGCTTGGTCTCGAGCGGATACGCCGGGCGCGCTCCAGCATTCAGGCTCCATCTACTTTTGTGGTGGCTTTGTCGGATCCAGGTCGGCATCCTTGATCCCGGCCGAGATGGTCCGAAGCGTGCTTGCGAGGGCCTCACGGTTGATCTGGTAGACCTTGCCGCTTGCCGTCCGAGCCGCAAATGGGTAGATCACCGAGGTGTGGTACGTGGTGGCGGTCGAATCGATCAAGACGCTCCACTCGGCAGTTGCAAAATATTCGGCACTCACCTCGGCGATGTGCGTAGCTGAGAGCGTCTGCAGAGGTTGGCCGAACACATCCAGGATGAGCGCTCGATACTGATACGCAACCAACGGCTCACGCGGATAAACGAACGGCCTGGCGTACATCTTGAAGCTGCCCAAACCTCTGGAGTCGTAGGCAATGCCGACAGCCGCTGTGTCCTCGAGCTTGAACGGAGCTGACGGATCGTCTACGACGATCTTCGTTCTGTTCAGCTTGCTGTTCTCATTTGCTGCAATGCCGAATGAGATGGTGGTTCTCATCGGTTCGCCTTCGCTGGATCTGTAGGTGAGCGATCCACCTACAGCCGGAAGCGACGCCACCAGTAGGCTCAGAACTAAAAAGCGCATTCCCCCTCCTTGCCGCCCCTCAGGGCCAGTCGAATCCTTTCATGACGGCCACCAGCTGCAGGCCGTCTGCTTCTGAGTCTAGCGGCGCGAAACCGCGCGCCCTGGCTACAGCCTGCCACCGGCCGGCTGGGCCAGTTTGGTAGTCCCTCAGGTACGGTCGGCCGCTTGCGTCTCGCACAAGGACAGGCCTCCCAGGTGCTGGCTCCCGTGCCGGATCAAATCGGGCGATGCAGCCCTTGAAGATCTCCGGCGCCAGCGCGTCGTCTTCCACCACCAGCTCAAACGGCTGACTCAAATCGGCGGTCATCAGTTGCTCCCACGAGTATCTAGGGAGGTCAACTATGGGGCGAACCTGGCTCAATTCATGAGCTACCTGCACCACACCTTGAGGGGGTAGAAGCCCTACTGTGCGGACTTCGGACAGTGACGCCACCACAGCTATTTGGCTCTCGCTAACAGCCCGGTCGCCTCGCAACCACTGACCGACCATAGACCCATCCAGGTGCCCAAGTCGTCGGCCCAAGTTGACATTCTTCCCACCAAAGCAGCGTTCGACCACCTGCTCGATGTAATTCTTGCGTGCCTCCTTTACGGAGGCGGGGATGCGGGTAGCCATGGGATGAACTGTCGCAAACGCTCCAGGAGCATTGGCTACTTGTAAAACTGTAGCAAGTGCTCCAGAATAAGGGGCATGAACCTGCATGACTACCTCCAATCGCCCGGCGCGTTGACGCCGAAACAGCTATGCGAGTCGGCCGGCATCAAGAACGCCGACCAGCTGCGCCAATGGCGTTTCGGGTACGGCGGCCGAAAGCCTGACGCCCCGTACTGCGTGGCCATCGAGCGCGCCACCGGCGGCCAAGTAACCCGCCAGGAGCTGCGCCCCGATGACTACTGGCTGATTTGGCCAGATCTTCCGGCCCCGGCCCACGCCGAAGCCAAGGTGGCCTGAAATGCTGCGTTGCCTTACCCCTTCCGGGCGTCGTTGGCGAGTGTCATTCGCACCGTCTCCAGCAACACCTGCAGCTGCCGCTCCATTTCGAATCCTGCCTTGGGTAGTCCTGCCTCTTGAACCCGTGCTGACTGGTGCAGGTTGTGCTGCAGGGCCATCTCTTCGATCTTCGAGCGGGCTCGCGGGTTTGCGCGGCAAACGGTCACGGTCACAGCGAGCAGCAGCGATGCCATTGCGTCGAGCTGGCTTTTGAGCATGACAAAGGCTTCTGCTTCTTCGGATTCCATGCGCGCCCCCCTTGGGCTGGTTGGTGTAGGAACCCCCAGCATAACCAGGGAGGGGCGCGCACCCCTTCAGCGCCTGCGCTTGCGCCTCAGCGCCCGTTTCGACGGCACCCTGGGCTGCTCCTCGGCGCGCAGCCTCTCGCGCAACTCGCGCGCCCGCTGCAGTTCGGGCTCCAGCAGGGGAGGGCCGGTGATGTCGGTCACATCGAGCCCTGCCACCGTCACGCGGAAGCTGGCACGCAGCAGCTCGTACAGCTCCAGCCGCGACAGAGCCTCGGCGTCCTGCGCAGAGGCTAGCAGCTTGGTCAGGGCCGGGTCGGTGGGCTTCTTGTCCATGGGTTCGATTGTCTCCCTGCACTGCCAAAGGTCGCCGGCAACGGTGGGCACGCTGCAGCTTGCCTCGGCTCGCAAGGGCCGAGGCTTTTCTTTTCTGGGGTTGGTGCGTGGCGTCCATGAGGCCACTTTGCACGCCCTCCACTGATAACTGCCGATCAGGAGTGATAGCAAATGCGATCACCAGTTCTCACTGCCGTTGCCTCGCGCTCCGACCAGCTCACCCTGGACTTCACGCCCGGCATGCTCGACCGCTTCACCTGCCTGCGCGATTGCATCGCCTCGGGAATCTACCAGCGCGGCCTGGGCAATGTTGCGATCGATCTGGACGAGGCCCCGGGCAATCTGAGCGTCAAGCTCAGCGCCGATCCGACGCGAAAGTTCAGCGTGGAGGCCCTGGAGCGCTACATCGAGAAGACCGGCGACACGCAGCCCATCATGTACCTGATCGAGAAGTTCCTGGCCCCCGATGCGCGGCCGAAGAACCACGAACAGGTGCGCGCCCTCAAGGCCATGGCCGCAGACCTGGCGCGCCAGATCGAGGCGCTGGGGGCTGCAGCTTGACCCACTCCGACGCCTGGCGCCAGTACGAGGCCCGCAAGGCCGCCTGGCTCGCCCAAAACCAAAACGCTACGCCCGAGCAGATCGAGCGGGCGCTGCAGAAGATCGCGGAAGGGCTGGGAATCTGATGAGCACCGACTGGATCAAGATGCGCTGCGACCTGCGCACCCACCCCAAGGTGGTCCGAATGGCAGGCGCATTGAATGCGGACAAGTTGCGTGTGGTCGGCGGCCTGCATGCCGTCTGGTCCATCTTCGACGCGCACTCAGAGGACGGAATCCTCGATGGCTATACCTTCAAGGCCATCGACATCGAGCTGGGCTGGAAGGGCTTCGCCCAAGCCATGAATGCTGTCGGATGGCTTGATTACGTGGATGGCCAAGGCCTCACAGCCCCCAGATTCGAAGAGCACAACGGCCAGTCAGCAAAGCGACGAGCGCAAGAAACCGAGCGCAAAAGGTTGGAGCGCGACGCGGAAAAAAGTACGAAGAAATCCGGACAGCTGTCCGCATCGGATGCGGACAAAAGCGTGACCAGAGAAGAGAAGAGAAGAGAAGAAGAAATACAGGAGAGACCGCGCCGCGCTTCGCGGCTGCCTGCCGGCTGGGAGCCTTCGGCGGATCTCGCCCTTTGGGCACGGCAGGAGAGGCCCGACCTGGACCCCCTCAAGACCCTGGATCGCTTCCGCGACTACTGGACCGCCAAGGCCGGGAAGGACGGCACGAAGCTCGACTGGGACGCGACCTACCGCAACTGGGTCAGGGCAGAGAAGGCCCAGCAGCACGGCCGCACCAACGGCCACAGCGGCGACATCTTCGGGGAGGGCCAGTGATGCGCGGCCATCAACCCCTGATCGCCATGCGGCTGCGCGGCAAGTGCCCGGCCGGTGCCATCGTCACCGTCGGGACCGATCCGGCGAAGGCCTGGGCTGACTGGCCGACCTCGAATCCGTGGGCCGTGATCGCGCAGCTGGAGGTGCCCGAGCGTGACCGCTTGAGCGCGCTCGCTGCGGACTTCCGGTGCCTTGTCGGCCTCGTGGTGCAGGTGGTCGGGTACGACCAGGACCGCACCGAAGCCGTGGCGCAGCTCGCCATGGAAGCTGGCGCAAAGCGGGTGTTCGTCGTCACCCACAACCCCGAAACCTGCGCCGTGGAAGCCGCGGCCTACATCACCGAGGACATGCAGCAATGGCAGAGCTTCTGAGAGACGACATCGATTTTTCGGCGTACATGCGCGACACCGAGTTCAAGGCCTCTGTGCGCAAGGCCAGCGACTTCGCGGAAGACCTGGCCGAGGACTTCGACCAGACCCGCAAGCGCAAGCCCAGCCCGTCGATGTTCAGCAGCAAGCTGGGCCGTCGGCTGGAGTTCCGCCCGGGTGAGGTGACGATCTGGGCCGGGTACAACGGCCATCGAAAGTCCACCTTCGCCGGCCAGGTCAAGGCCGAGTTGTGCAAGCAGGGTCAGCGCGTGCTGGCCGCCAGCTTCGAGATGCTGCCCAAGCAGACGTTGGGCCGGATGATGCGCCAGACCCTGGGCGGCAACCAGTTCGCACGCAGCACCATCGATGCCTTCAGCCGCTGGACCGACGGCAAGCTCTGGATCTTCGACCACATGGGCCGCATCACGCCGGCCAAGCTGCTGGGGGTCTGCAACTACTTCGCCGCGGAACTACAGGGCCAGCATGTGTTCGTGGACTCGATGATGATGGTCTGCGAGTCCGAAGAGTCGATGGACGAGCAGAAGCAGTTCATGACCGACCTGGTACGCATCGCCCAGGAGACTGGCCTGCATGTGCACCTGATCGCCCACTGCCGCAAGCCGGCCAGCGGTGACGAGACCAAGCCGCCCACCAAGTACGACATCCGCGGCAGCGCAGCCATCAGCGACCAGGCGCACAACGTCGTGATCGTGTGGTTCGACCGGGCCCGCGCCGCAGCGCTCGACCGCAACCCGCACGACGAGGACATGCTGGCCAAGCCATCGGCGCTGATCACGGTCGAAAAGCAGCGCAATGGCTCGTTCGAAGGCCGGCTGAAGTTCTGGCAGCACGACGCCTCGATGCGATTCACCGACGAGCGCAATACGCCCGTCGAACCCTGGCCGCTTGACGCGCGCGCGCATTTGGAGCTGCAGGCATGACCCGCAAGAAATACCGGCCGAAGCATGCAGCCAATCCGCTGGCCTACATGACCGCCATCCAGGGAGCGCACAAGCTCTGCGCGCACGACCAGCTGACACGCGCTGCCCGCGTCCGCTCTTCGGTCGAACTGCTTGGCAGCAGCAAGGGCGGCGTGCCCGAGTGGCGCGATGTGTTCGATGCGCTGAACATGATCGAGGCCTTCGCGCATGCCGGCCTGGTGCGTGATGCCCGCGAGTTCGTGGACGAGCACCAGGCCTCCATCGTCGCCGCCATGGACCGCCAGCGGTCTACGGGATCCAACGTGCTGCGGCCGGTTGAGTTGCAGTTGCTGCGCGATCTGGCAGCCACCTGGGCTGATGTGTTGAGCGTCGTCACCTGCCGCGAGTATTTCGAGGCCGAGGAACGCGTGAAGCGCAAGGTGCGCCAGGCGCTCGCAAAGGGCTCCCATGGTTCGGTGCGTGTAGTGGAAGCATCCGCATGAGCAGCGACAACGACATGCGCGCCGAGAACCCCCAGATGCAGCCGCGCGGGCAGGGCCACATGAGCCTGTTCCTCTGCGGCGAGTGCAACGGCGCGAAGCCGCTGATGGGCCGGCGCCTGCGCTTCGTGCGCAAGGTGGGCATGCGGGTGTACGTGTGCGCCAAGTGCAACGAGGCGCTGTTGAAAGCGAGGGCGGAATGATCAGCTTCACCGTCCCAGGCCAGCCGCAGGGAAAGGGCCGCGCCAAGATCGTCAAGATCGGCGGGTTCTCGCGCATGGCGACACCGGCAAAGACCGTGGCCTATGAGGGCCTGGTGGCGCACGCCGCTCAGCACGCCATGAATGGCCGGCCGCTGCTGGAAGGGCCGGTGTGCGTAGAGCTTCAGCTGCTGTGCCAAATCCCGGCCAGCTGGTCGCGCAAGAAGCAGGCGGAAGCCATCGGCTGCGCAATCTTCCCGACAACGAAGCCCGACGCGGACAACGTAGCAAAGGCCATCTTGGACGGCTGCAATGGCGTGCTGTGGCGCGACGACGTGCAGGTCGTGTTCCTGATGCTGAAGAAGCGCTACAGCGCTGTCCCATGCGTGACGGTGAAGGTCTGGCCGCAGACGTTGCGCGTTCTGCAGCAGGGCGAGTTGATGGTGGTTGAAGCATGACCTGCCCCGACTGCACCACCGCCGCTGTCCTTCAGCACCACGGTTTCCGCAACGGCTGCCCAGGCTGCTGCGCCCGCGCCATCAGCCGCGGCATCAACTACTTCGAATCGCTCAAGCAGGGCCAGCAGACCCGCCGCTATCGCGCTGAGCTGCAGCAGTTCGGGATGACGCACCAGCAGGTTCTGGACGCAGCCCGGGCGGATGTGATGCGGCGGGAGGTGAAGCCTTGAGCGTCACATGCAAGCCCGTCGGCCGCGGCAACTGGGCAAGCCTCGTGCTGACCTACGCCGGCCCGCAGATGGCGCCATTCGTCGTGCGCGTCGGCGAGCAGTTCAACCTGGCCGGCATCGTCTGGCGTGTTTGCAAGGTGGAAGCGTGAACCAGCCCGTCATCGGCCTCTGCGGAAAGCGCGTCTACAGCAGCCGCTCGGTCGCCAAGAAGCTGGCGCGACGGGTGAACGACAGCGGGCGCGAGAACGTGCAGCCCTACCACTGCTGCAAGTGCCACGGCTGGCACCTGGGCACGCTCAGGCCGGCGCTGCCGGTGAAGAAGGAACGGAGAGAGGAGGGGGTATGACGGACAGCAAAGTGCAGGCCAATGCAGCAAAGCGGATGCCGCCGAACGCCGGCAAGGGCAAGAAGCCCGGCACCCTGAACAAGACGACCAAGATGCTCAAGGAAGCTATCATCGAGGCGGCCGAGGCCATCGGCGAGGATGGGAAGGGCAAGGCGGGACTGGTCGGCTACCTGAAGGCAGTAGCCAGGGCCGACAAGAAGTCGTTTTCAATGCTGCTCGGCAAGGTGCTGCCGCTGCAGTTGTCCGGGGTTGGCGGCGGGCCGATTCCGGTGGCCTCTGTCGCGTGCACGCTCGACGAGTTCCAGGCCATTGCCGCCGCCATGGCCCGTGAGGTTTGATGCACGGCGAGCACGATCAGCGCGAGCTCATGGTGGCTGCCGAGATGGCGCGCCAGGACCAGTATTTCTTCAGCCGGTGGATGTTCCTGCAGCGCCGGGGCTTCCACTGGCGCCGGGCCATGCACCACCGGCAGGTGGCCGACGCGCTGATGCGCGTCTACCGCGGCGAGTGCACGCGGTTGATCATCAACGAGCCGCCTCGCTACTCCAAGACCCAGCAGGCCGTGGTGGACTTCATCGCCTGGTGCATGGGCCACGCACCGGATGCCGAGTTCATCCACACCAGCTACAGCGCCACGCTGGCGGCGAACAACAGCGCGCAGATCCGGGAGCTGGTGCAGCACGAGGCCTACCGCGAGATCTTCCCAGGCGTGCAGCTGGATTCTGAGGGTCGGGCGCACTGGACCACCACCAAGGGCGGCGTGATGTACGCGACCGGCGCGGCCGGCACGATCACCGGCTTTGGCGCCGGCAAGATGCGCGATGGGTTCGGCGGCGCCATCATCATCGACGACCCGCACAAGGCCGACGAGGCGCGATCGGATGTCGTGCGACAGGGCGTGATTGACTGGTTCCAGAACACGCTGGAGAGCCGCAAGAACGACCCCGAGCGAACGCCCATCATCCTGATCATGCAGCGCCTGCACGAGAAGGACCTGGCCGGCTGGCTGCTGGAAGGTGGCAACGGCGAGCAGTGGGAGCACCTTTGCCTTGACGTGTGGCAGCCTGGCGCCGACGGCGGCCGGGTGCCGCTCTGGCCCGAGAAGCACAGCGCCGAGGAACTGGAGCGCATGGAGCGCGCCATGCCGTACACCTTCGCCGGCCAGTACCGGCAGAGGCCGGCCCCACCTGACGGCTTGATCTTCAAGCCAGACATGATCGAGATCGTCGACGCGCTGCCTGCCGGTCCCATCCAGTGGGCGCGCGGTTGGGACTTCGCCGACAGCCTGAAGGGCGACTTCACGGCCGGCGGCAAGCTGGGCAAGCTGCCGGATGGGCGGCTGGTGATCGGCGACCAAGTGCGCGAGCGCTTCGTGGCCGACAAGCGCGATCAGCTCATCAGAAACACGGCGAGCCGCGACGGCCGGCTGTGCCGCCAGAGCCTACCCCAGGACCCAGGCCAGGCCGGCAAGGGCCAGGTGCGCGCCATGACGACCATGCTGGCCGGCTACCCTGTGCACAGCAGCCCGGAAAGCGGCGACAAGGTGACGCGTGCCGAGACATTCGCCAGCCAGGTCAACGTCGGGAACGTGGTGATGCTGCGCGGGCCCTGGAACCAGCCTCTGCTGGACGAGATGCGGACCTTCCCGAACGGCGCCTTTGACGATCAGGTGGACAGCCTCTCGCGGGCCTACGACACGCTGACGACCGGCGCCGGCCTCACCACAACCGCCATGGTGCCGGGCCTCTGATGCGCTACCGCCAGATCAACCGATGCGAGACCCCCAGCCTGCTGGCCGAACTGCAGCAGCGGCTGAGCCCGGCTGCGTTCGACGAGGTGCGCCGCGCGCTGCGGCATCTGGTGGGCCAGCGCTACCGAATCCGCGTGCGCGATGTGGTGCACCCGGAAGAACTGGCGCTTGCGCTGAGCCTGCTGAAGGGCGGCATGCCTCGGCCTGAGATCAAGGAAGCGCTGATGGTGCGGCTCGGCATCAGCAAGGCCAAGGCCTACCGGCTGATCGAGCAGGCGCTGAACGCGCGCGCCGTCGTGCCGCCTACCCACGCAATACCTGCCGGGCTGCGTCAGCTGGCCCTGGCGCTTGATGATGAGGAAGACTGACCGTGACCAACCTCGAACGCCTCCTGCAGTCCATGGAAGCCCGCGCTACGCGCACAGCAGCGGGTGCCCGCGCTGCGATCGATGCGCTGGCCCTGGCCGCATTCGAGAAGATGTGGCGCACCCTGGTGGACAACCCAGACGCCGACCCGCAAGCCGTCATCAAGGCTGCGCAGGCTGAGTTCGGGGGCGCGTTCGCTGACGCGCTCGCCGCGGCGTTCTCCGACCTGCTGCAGCGCTCGATCGGCGTGGACGAGGTGCGGGCCCTGCCGGTGGGCGACATCAGCCTGTCGCGCCACCTGTACCTGCACAACGTCACCACGGCGGCTGAGGTGCTGGCCCTGGTGCGCGAGCACGCCAAGGGCGTGCTGCAGGCCCGTGATCTCAGCCTGGCGCTGTATGACGGATACAGCCCCGAGGATGGCGTGCAGAGGCCGCTGGAGGGAAGGGCGAGGGCAGAGCTACCCAAGGCCCTGCGCTCGCTCACCGAGGACATGCAGGCCCGCCGGGAATTGACCGCACTGCAGGTGCGCGGCCAGCAGCAGGCGGCCCGGGTCAAGTCGTCCGGCCTGCGCGCGGCCTACGAGGAGGCGTTCTCGGCCTGGCAGGATGGCGCCGGCGCGGAAGCACTGCAGCGACGGCTGGAGGTCGCCCAGCGCGAGAAGAACCGCTTCTTCGCTGACCGCATCGCGCAGACCGAGCTGGCCCGGGCGCATCAATCCCAGGTCGCGCGCGAGATGATGGACGACGAGGCCACGACGGTGGTGCAGGTGCGCATGAACCCGGCGCACCCGCGCACCGATATTTGTGACTTGCACGCCACCGCGGACCTGTGGGGCCTGGGCCTGGGCTGCTACCCGAAGGAGAAGGCACCGGTTCCGCCGTTCCATCCCTTCTGCTGGTGCCGGGTGCGCATTCGGCCGTCGCTCGATGCCCGAGACGCGGTGCGCGCGCCGAACGGAGACGCCGACTATCTGCGCCGGCTGGGCGAGGACAAGGCGGCCGAGGTCATGGGCTCGCGCGAACGTGCCGCGCGTGTGCTGGGCGGCGAATCAGCGCGCAGCGTGCGGGACGAGGGTGTGCCGATGCAATACCGGCTCAGGACGCTGCGGCAGGCCGCGGAGCAGGGGCATGCGCTGGTGAGGGAGCCGGAGCCTGCCTAGCCATCCACGAGGACGCGCAGGGCCATGAGCTTGTAGCCCGGCACGCGGTCCTCGTCGGTGATGGTCTCCTCCCAGCGCGCCACCCAGTCGCCATAGGTCGGCAGGGCGTTCACCAGCGCCAACTCCATGTCGAACAGTTCAGCCCAGAGGGTTTCCAGGCCGTCGTCAGCTTCGGCGATGGGCAGGCCGAAATACACCAGCGCCTCACGCTGGCGCAGGCCAGGGATATCGCTCAGATCGCTGGGCTGCACGCGGCTGGGCACAACGCGCACCATCGGGTAATCCACCGGCGACAGGCCAGCCTCCAGGCCGATGCGCGCGGTCTTCACCGTGTTGCCGGCGCCCCAGGTCACAGCGCCTAGCACGTCGCGCAGCTGCTCCAGGGCGGGCAAGGCGTTTTCGTAGTTGGCCATGGCTCAGCCTCGCTGCAGGTCAACGGAGAAGAACGAGCCGCCACCGGTGGGCGGCGTGCCGGCTTGCGCATCCACCAGGGCCTGCGCCGCGCGCGCCTGCGGGATCGCGGCGTCGTAGTCCTTGCGGTAGGCCGCGAGCTTGGCGGCAAACGCGTCCTCGCTGCTGGCCATGTTCTCCATGCAGGTGATGATGTAGGTGCGCAGCACCGTCAGGCGGGCCACCCAGGCCGCGGGCAAGGTGCCCAGGTCTGCCACATCGGAAAATGCTTGGTCTTCCCGGGCCTGGGTGACTCGTGGCGCCAGGTAGGCGTCTTGATAGGGGTAGCGCAGTGCCATGTTCAGGCTCCTCGCTGCTGGGCCAGCAGGGCCTGCAGCTGTTGGTCGAAGAGGCGCGGTGCCAGCGTGGCCGCGCGCGTCATCCAGGGGTCGCCGCGGTAGCCGGGGTGCTGCACGCGCTTGGCGAAGTGGAAGAGCCCGCCGCCGGCCCAGCGCAGCACACCCTTCTTCTTGGGCTTGATCTCGTGCGGCTTGGTGCCCCAATGCACGAACGGGGCGTGCGGCGCGCGCTGGCCGTCGTGGCCCACGTCGTAGGCATCGCCGGCCCGGCGCAGGTAGACCGACTGCACCAGCGCGCCGCGCTTGTTGTGCTTGGCCGCCTCGCGTGAGACGAACTCCTCGACGTCCTCAGCCACAACGGCCAGCGCCTTTGATGGCATGGCGCCGATGCGAAGCATCTCCGCGCGCGCTTCGGCAATGCCGGTGGTCTTGGCGGTGAGCTTCATGCGGTGCGAACCGGGAGGACGCCGGTCAGGATGTAGCGGCTGCCGTCAGGTGCGTCGACCTGGCAGCGAAGGAGGTAGTCAGTCCCGGCCACGCCGTCGGATACGCGCTGAATCACCTTGCTGCCAGACACGGTGGCCGATCCAGACTTGATGGCTTCGGGGGTTGCGTCTGCTGATCCTGCGTGGCGCGTGACCGTAACGACTGCAGCGCTCGGGCTGGTCGTGAGGGCCGAGAAGTCGAACGCCAGCATGATGACCTCGCTGGGGTCCTTGGGGCTGAAGCCCGGATTGCTGATGGTGTTCAATTTCTCACCTCCGTTCGGCGCGGTGCGGCGCCTATCTCTTGCGTCCTGGCCTCTGCCCTGACCTCAAGGGTGCGGCGCGCGGCGTTGATAGTGAACCGCTCCTGCGCTTCATATGCGGTCGATCCGGTGGACAGATTTGCAGATGCCATCACCGACGACTGCGCGGCCGCACTCATCAGAATCTGCGTCGTGAGCTCTGCTGCAACAATTGCCGATGCCACCGCTGCGGCGCTCATCGCCGAAGCTGCCCCGGTCGTCAGGTCAGCGCTTGCAGAGGCTGATGCTGTTGCGCTCGCCACCAGTCGAATCGACGTCAGCAGGCTTGCCGCCGCTGTGGCCGAGGCGGTGGCGGTGGCCTGAACCCGGATGCTTGTCGAAAGGCTGGCCGTGGCTGTTGCTGAGGCAATCGCCGCAGCAGCCATGCCTGCGGGCGTTGTGGTGAGGTCAGCGGCCGCAACTACCGATGCTGAAGCTGAAGCATCAAGCCGAATCGAGGTCGTCAGGGCTGCCGAGGCCGTGGCAGAAACGGTCGCTGAAGCTGCCAGGTTGATCTGAGTCGAAAGCGTGGCCGTTGCGGAGGCGCTGGCAGAGGCAGAGGCATCCAATGCGGCGCCAGCACCACTTGACGCAACCGGTACGAACAGTGCGCGCGCCTCAAATAGCTGCCACGGGCTCCTGACAACCTCAAGGATTTCCGCATCTGACAAGACGCGATCCCAAATTGCAACCAGGTAGCCCTTGTCCAATGCAGCAGCGCGGCCAAGGCGCACTCTGGCGCCCCCATAGGTCCACGCCCTACTCGCTGACCTGATGACGCCGTCCCTGTCAAGAATGGCAGCGTACTGATTGCCTGTGGCGTCGTTTCTCGTGACGACGAACGCCACAGGAGCTCGAGTCTCTGTGGTGAACGCCCAGACTGACGAGAACCTGAGATTGACCGAGTTCGACTGCGTCAGCGTGCAACTCTGCGAGGTCGTTGGGACGGCCTCCACGGCGACAATGCCGCCGCTAGCCGTGGTGATGGCAAACGGATCAAACAGGGCAATGGCTGTATAGCTAAGCGCCTCTGTCGCGCCTTTCGATGTAGCGGTGCTTCCAACAGCGAGCCCGCCGATATCTGCGTTTGAAACCCCGCCAAACGCCGCGCCGCGCGCGCCTACTTTGGAGACTACATTGGCCGCCGAATCAAGGCTAGCGGCTGTATTCCCAGCCAGATCAAGGAGGCCACTCCCAGCGTTAACCAGGGATACGAGACCGACACTCAGACCGCCATCAGAGGCCGCGCTTGCATATTCAGCCGGGAGCCCGTCAAACGGGACAGGTACGCGGCGGACAGCCATGACTTAGGCCATCCGATGCTCGTTGTACGCTGCCGAGATGGTGATAGCGCGCGTGCCACCCTGCGGCGCGGCCGAGGACAGCTTGAATTTCTGCTTGCCCGACACGTTGAGCGTGTAGGTACGCGTCGCCGGGTCCTCACCCGGGGTGTTCGCGGCAACCGTGTCCATCGCCGACAGCGGTTGGGCGTGTTCGTCGGTGTCGTAGTTGGTGCCGTCTGCAGACCACTTGACCCACAGGTTCACCACGTCACCCGAGGCAGGCGTGCCGCTGTTGTCCACGGTGATCTGCAGCGAGCCCTGCACCGCGTCGGCATGGATCGTCACCGCGTCGCTGTCCACTCGAGCCGAGCTGTTCAGGCTCTTGCTGGACGATGCGGACCACTGGACCGTGGTCGTGTTGGTGTTCGAGTTAGCCATTACAGACTCCGCGCCGACTGCACATCGGAGTAGCCGATGCCCCCTCATAGCCCATCGTGGCCGGCGAGGCGTCAGAGCCCGTGCCGGTGGCGAGCACCTTCTCACCCAGGGTGGCGAACCGCTTGCAGTGCCCATAGACCGAGGCCCGCACAGCCAGGTCTGCAGCGGTCCCTACCCAGGTGGCGTCGATACCGGCGCGGACGTTGGCCTTGCTTGGGTTGAACACGCGCTCGGCGTTGTTGAACATCCACTCCCAGATGCGCGCCTTGCCAATCGTGAGGTTGTCCACGCGCGTCCAGTCCATGCCGTTCTGCATGATTTCGTCTTGGTCGACGCGGGAGCGCCAGACCACGAAGTCAGCCGTGGGCACGTTCAGCTGATCCGCGATGAAGGCCGCATTCGTGCTGTCATTGGCGAGCGCGGCCCAAGCCGGGACGCTGGCGATGTAGGCATTGATGGCTTGAAGCTGTTGGGTAGTCAGGCTCATATCGGGCCTCAGGCCAGCGTTGCAGTGAAGGCGGCAGCAGCGAAGCTCGGGGCCGCATCACCGTTATTCACGGTCTTTGCTGTGCCAAGTGCGCACCAAATGAGCATGTTCCCGCCCGAGCTGGCGTCGAAGATGGCCATGCCGGTGACGCTGCCCCAGTTGGCCGTTGGGGCGGGGAAGGTGATGGCGCCGTTGTTGCTGGTCTGGCCGCCGGTGCCGGAACTTGCCGTGGTGCTGCCTGCACTCTGCGTGCCGGCGAAGTTGGCCAGTGAGGCGGCCACCGAAACGCGCGCATAGCTGCCGCCGGTCACCTCAGTGCCGCCAGCTGCATCGGTCGGGTTGGCCGTGAACAGAGCAAAGTACAGCGTCCCAGGGAACGTGTAGGCCTGACCCCGGAAGAGCTGGTCAACCAGTTTGTTTTCGAGGTAGTCGGACATGCTGGACATAGGGGGTCCTCAGTATTTGTAGGTGGCACTGGGCGGGCTGTGTGTACCGGCAGGGGATGGGACTAGGAAACAAGCGCTACGAGACCTGGTGTGCTTGGCTTAGCCGCCAGTTGCGCGTTGATCTGGCTGCGGAGCGAGGCCGGCGACTCATCGCCGGTCGCTGACAGACACCCGGTGTAGTACATCGTTGCCGACTTTCCATCCCACCAAGAAAACGCAGGGCCAGCCTGGTAAACACCGCATTTGAGGTATGGGGGATTCGGCTCTGTCACTGGCGTGCCGGCCCAGGTATTGCGCCCGGCAAAGGACGCGACCAACGTGTCGCCGTTGTAGATCTCCACCAAACCGTCAGAGTCTTGTGCATTTGTGCCATCTGCCCAGCGCACACGGATCGTGAATTCATACTCCTGGCCAGCAAGGACCGGCGTCGAATAGACGGCCTGACCTGACGGCACAGAGTCGCGGCTGAACACGAGGTTCATCGTGCTGTCTGCGACCTCGATAGCGAACGTAGGCCGGCGACCAACTGCCCCGGCGTTCACGTCGTGCATCTGACCGATGATGTAGACCGAACTGGCGCCCAGGCTATACCAATCCTTCGGCACGGTCATGCGCCAGTGATAGCAGTAGGTAACGCCCCACACCAGTTTTGAGTACAGCCCTGCCAGCTCGCTGCGGTATTTGGACTGACCGCCCGGGTTGTAATAGTCCCACTGAGAGATGCGCGCAGCTAGCACCAGGTATGGCCGGCCGAGGTGGTCAGGCGTCAGGCGCAGCCACTGAGATAGCGCGGTGTTCGACGTTCCGGCCGCCTCTGACTGCATGCCGTTGTTGAACGCGCCCGCAGCGAACGCGCCGCCAAGAATGATGCTCATAGTCCGAACACCCAATCAGGAATCTGCAGATGCGGGTTGCGCTGCACCCAGTCATACACAGCGAGCCTGTTTATCGACGCGCCGGCCAGCGGCACACAGTAGGACTGGAAAGACGCCAACTGGTGAGCGTCAGCAGCGACGCCGGCCAGCGAGACGCCGAGCCGAGCGGTGCGCCCGCCAGCGAGATCCTTGCCGGCCACCGCAGCAACCGTGGCGGAAACCGTCTCCAGGCCATCTACGGCGACATAGCCACTGCCCCCCTCGCGGGGCACGATGAACACCAGCGTTCGCTCGTTTGCCGTGGCGCCGTCCGTGATGGTGTTGGTGGCTGTGGTCAGGCTGACCGTCGTGTTGTCGGTCGAGTTGATGTAAAGGCGCGCGAATCCGGTTGTGCCGTGCGCGAGCACGATGCCGCCGAACTCGGAGCCCGGCTTGTAGCTGGCATATAGGAAGTTCTCGACACCTGGCAGCGCTGCCGCCACCTTCTTGACGCGAGCGGCCACGATCAGGGTATGCGTGGCCAGGCTCTTGAGGTCAGCGGTCCCAGGCGCAACGCCCGCCCAGTTGTCCGTGGCGCCACCTACCGTGGCAAAGCCGGCCGTGGCCCAGCACTCACCATCGGTAAAGGTACCGTTCTTCGCGGCCAAAGCCTTACCTACCACCTCATTCTCGATGTCGCCAGAGGCTTGCGCACCAAGAAAGAACCAGTTGCAGTAGCTCGATGCGGGGTAGGCGTCTCGCGGATAGATTGCTTGTAAGGTGCGCGGCATTTCAAGCTCCAAAAGTGACGACAAGCCGATGTGTGTTGGCAGTGATGGCGCCATCACTGCTGAAATTCAGGGATGTGATCGGCGTCGGCGACGCCAGAATCAGGGCGTCTCCCATCGTCATCTGAGCGTCGCGCTGCAGCGCGCTCTGAGAGGCCACCAGGCCCTCGACATCGTTGCCACAGTTGGCAGCAATATTGAGCTTGGCTGATCCGCTCGCGCTGCTGTTTACCCAGGAAATACGAGCCGTTCGATACGTGCCAGTCGGCGTGATACGAATCGTAGATGTCGCGCTCAGCGCTGCGGTGCTGGAGATGTGCTCAACCGGCGCCTGCAGCCCGTCGCGGCCCTGTTGTGCATTCCCAGCCCCTGACACCGGGGATTCGTTTGCTTCCAGATTGCCTGTGGTCGGGTTGTAGGTGACTGGCGCATTTGGCGCGTAGTTGGCATATGTGACGCTGCCAGACGTTGCGCGCACCTTGATTTGTGCCGGCACACCATAGGGCCCGAACACTTTCGACAGGACTGTCTTGCCATTCAGTCGAGGGGAACTGAACGGCGAACCGGGAGCGCCAGACAGCAGATCGACATAGGCCTCGCCGCCGCTGGGAACGGTGACTTGGTAGGCATCTGTGGCGCTCAGGCTCAACGTGACTTCTGAGCCTTGAGAGATGGTCGGCATGGTGGCTCCTATTTGGTAGTTGGTCAGGCAGCAGGAGGAATCGCGTCCTGCTGCGCTTGCTCATCGATGGCGGCCTTGATGCCGGCCTTGGTGGTGTCGTCGGCGTTGTCGAACTCGGAGGCGGCGATGCTCTGGCGCTTGGCGGTGAGTACAGCGGGCGGGAAGCCGGTGGCTTGCATCAGCTGCAGCACGTCGAGCTCGGCCAGCACGTCCGATAGGTTGAAGTCATCGGGCCAGGCCACGGTGACGCTGGAGCCAGAGCCGGTGGCCTTGGCGAACAGATGCCACACGCGCGACTCCAGCACCTGCAACTGGCGCGCGAAGGTGGCCAGCTCGCTGTTCAGTTCCTCGAAGCGCAAGCGCTTGGCCTCGCCGCTTTCGGCCTGCGTGCTGCCCTCGGTGCTGGACTTGCGCTGGATGCGCATGATCGAGGCTTCCAACTCCTCGATGTTCTTGGCGTAGGTGTCGGCTGGCCCGGAGTCGGGCGCGATGAAGGCGGGCTGATCGCCGCCGTGAATGAGCATCGAGTGCGTGCCGATGGTGGCGCCGACGCGCTTGGCGTCGAAGGTGCCGGATTGCTCAGGCGGAACCTGCAGCGTGAGCAGCGAGAACGTCTGGCTGCGCAGGATCTCGTCGCGCTCGCTGCGCGCGTTGAACAGGCGCCGGCTGAGGTCGGCGATCTGGGCATACCGGCCAATGCGCGGGAAGTCGGTCCCGTCTTCGGTGAACGCGAGCACAGGGCAGGCGCCGAAGGTGTGAACGCCCTGGTCCAGTACCGTCTGGCTGTTGGCCTTGCGCACTTGCCAGCCGGTGGTGGTGTAGTCGCGCCAGACCGCCTGCTCCTTGTCCTCCCACCACTCAAGCGCTTCAAGGGTGACGGTCAGGAACAGGCCGCTTTCTGCGTCCAGCCGGTAATCGACCACCGATTCTGGCGGTGCGGTTCGCAGGTAGGGAACGCGACGGCGCTCGATCTGCTCAGCCAGTGTCGTGGCCGGAATGCCTCGCGGCGTGTCCACCACCAGCAGCATCGTGCCGCGCGCCTTGGCTTCGGAGGACAGCTGCAGCATGAACGCATCCAGCGGCGTGCCCTTCAAGTCAGCGTCCTGCACCAGCAGCTTGACCAGCGGCGCGTCGATGCCCTGGCGCTGCGGGAGCTTGCGGCCGAGGAACCCGACGAAGCGTCCCACGGCGTCTTCAAGGTGGTTCTCGTAGACGGCCACCGCATTGCGCGCGGCGAACTTGGCGTCGCTCTCGCGCGGATAACGCACAAGCTCAGTGGCGCTACTCAGCGACGGCACCGTGATGTAGCCGGTGATGGCGTCCTGTTCGTTCTTGATGGCCTCGCTGGTCCAGGTCACCAGCGGTCGGAAGCCGCCCGACCCTGCGAATGCGGAGGCCAGGAAGTTGAAGCGCTGCTTGGCGTTGGTCCAGTCCATGGCAGCGGAATGTCTACCGCTGCTGGCTCACCGCTTGTCTGGCTCTGAGACACAGCGACACGACATTGCTGCTACTGCCCGAGATGGGCACGCCAGGTACAGCCGAGATGGCAAGCCGGCAAGCAACCACCACAGGACACCATGCCATTCGATCTCGACTCACTGAAGGACAAGCTGGACGGCGAGACGCTGACCAAGCTGCGTTCGCACGTGGATGAGCTGAGCACCCGCGCCGAGACGGCCGAGGAGAAGGCTCGCAAGGCTGCCAAGGAATCCATCGACGGCCGCAAGACGCTCAAGGCCGAACGCGACAAGGCGTTCGAGAAGCTGGGCATCACGGACGCCGACGAACTGGACGCGCTCACCGACGCCAAGGGCCAAGGCGAAGCGACCAAGCAGCTGGAAGCGCAGGTGAAGAAGCTGACCCGCGAACGTGACGAGGCCGTGGCCGCGCGCGAAACGCTGGGCGGCGAGATCAAGGGCATGAAGAAGAACGCAGTGCTGGCCGCTGCCATCCAGGAGCACAAGTTCAAGAACCCGGCCGACGTGCAGGTGTTGCTTGAGAAGCGCCTGGTGGAAGAGGGCGAAGAACTGCTGTTCCGGACCGATGACGGCAAGTCCGTGCCCATCAAGGACGGCGCCGCCTGGTTTGCCAAGACCCGCCCCGATTACATCGAGGCGCAGGGCGATGGCGGGCAGGGCAGCGGCTTCAAGGGCACGGGCGGCGGTGGTGGCGGCAAGTCGGGTGACATGGGTGGGGATCGCAACGCGCGAACCGCAGCCATTGCAGCCCGTTTCCCTGAACTGGCGAAAGCCTGACCCATCCATTCATTGAAGGAGTAGCACCATGTCCCTCTCGCAGATGCAGGTGTTCAACAAGTACGTGGCGCCGGCCGCCATTGAGACGCTCGGCCAGATGGTCGAGAAATTCAACCAGGCCAGCAATGGCTCGATCCTGCTGACCACGGCCGGATTCGATGGCGACTTCATGCAGCAGTCTTTCTGGCAAGCCATCCACAGCGCGCAGCGCCGCGTGGACCGCTACGCCGCGCAGGCTTCCGCCTCGGCCACCGACCTGACTCAGCTGAAGAATTCTTCGGTGAAGGTGGCTGGCGGCTTCGGCCCGATCCGCTTCGAGCCCTCGCAGATGACCTGGCTGAACAAGCCCACGGCCGAAGGCATCGAGGTGATTTCGCGCAACCTGGCCGAAGCGCTGCTGCGCGATCAGCTGAACAGCGCGATTGCCGCTCTGCGCGCCGCGATTGCCAACCAGGCTAGCGCCACCTTCGACTACTCGGCCACTGGTGGCCAGAGCTACGCGGTGGTGAACAGCGCGCACGCCAAGTTCGGCGATGCCAGCGGCAATATCGTGGCCAACGTGATGACCGGCGCGGTCTATCACAAGCTCATCAGCCTGAACATCGCCAACGCCGGCACCCTCTTCCAGGCCGGCAATGTCACGGTTGTGGACATCCTTGGCAAGGCCGTGATCGTGACCGACGCGCCTGCGCTGTACGTGGCCGGCACGCCGAACAAGACCCACGTCCTGGGCCTGGTGTCCGGTGCAGCCACGGTGTTCGACGGTGGCGACCTGATCACCAACATCGAGACCTCGAACGGCCAGACCCGCATCGAGACCACGATGCAATCCGACTACTCGTTCGGCTTGGGCCTCAAGGGCTACACCTGGGACGAGACCAACGGCGGCAAGTCGCCGACCGACGCCGAACTGGCGACCGGCTCGAACTGGGACAAGACCGCGACCGACATCAAGCAGACCGCTGGTGTTGTTGCCATCGCCAGCGACGCCTGATCGGGAGCCAGCCATGACCGAGAAGACGAAAGCCCCCATCTGGCTGGTCGCGCACCCGACCTACCGCTACGCCGAGGACGTGAAGGCCCTGGCCCGCAAGGCTGGCCTGCGCGTGGTCGATGCCGACTTCGCATCGAGCGCCGAGCGCGCCGACGCGGTGTCGGCCAAGGACGCGCCGAAGCTCACCCTCAAGCCCGAATATGCGCCGGCCAAGGCCGACGCCAAGAAGGAGTAACGAACCATGTCCTACCAAACCCTCGTTGGCGCCAAGTTCTACATGTCCACCGGCTTGGCCGGCGCTGTTGCCCTGAGCGGCATTTCCAACGCTGCGCCGCCTGTCGCCACGACTGGCGCGGCACATGGCGGCGTCGACGGTGACGAGTTCCTGATCTTGAACAGCTGGGACGACTACAACGAGTCGATCGCGCGCATCGACCAGTTGACCACCACCACCTTCTCGATCCCGGGCTATGACAGCAGCGATACCAACTGGTATCCCGCCGCCAGCTCGCCCGGCACCGTCCAGAAGGTCAGCGGCTGGCAGGAGATCGGCCAGGTGCTTGCAATCGACCCGCAGGGTGGCGAAGCGCAGTTCGAAGAGGTCAACCCCTTCGACCGCCGCAACGGCGTCAAGATCCAGACCGGCTTTTCGGCGGCATCGCTGAATATGACCCTGGGCTGGGACCGCTCGCGCACCGACCAGCAGCTGCTGCAGACCGCCTCGCGCAGCGCCGGCAAGCGGGCTTTCAAGTTCGTGCTGCCGGGCGGCTACTACGGCTATGCCTACGGCGTTGTTTCGGCCTCCGCTCTGCCCACCTTCGAGAAGATCATGAAGCAGAAGGTGGCCCTCACGATGAACGGCATGTTCACTACCTTCTGACCCACCGGCCCACCACCAGAGACGCCATGTCCAAATTCAAGCTCATCATCTCCGACCGCATCGAGTTCGACGTGAAGTTCACGCTGAACGACGGCGGCGTGGAAAAGCCCTTCGGCGTTCGCCTGGCTGCCAACCGCCTGCCTCTCGATGAGATGCAGAAGCAACTGGCCAGCGGCATCACCGTGGGCGACTTCCTCGCAGCGCGCGAGGTGACGATGAAAGCCTGGATCGGCGAGGCGCCTCTGGTGGACGAGAAGAACCAACCCGTGCCACCCGGACCCGAAGCGCTCAAGGCGCTGCAGGAGCTGGTGGCCGGCACGGTGGCGCTCATCCACGTGGGCTACCTGGAAGCGAACGGCGCCAAGGGGCGCGCGGGAAACTGAGGCGGCTTGCGCAACTGCTGGCAGCCGGCGAGATCGCAAGCGATGAAGCCGAAGACCAGCAGCCAGCGCAAGCAGCCCCAGCCGATCCAGAGGCCCCGCAGCGCGCTGCTGCAGTGGGCCTCGCGCGCCTTGCGGCCATGGCCCAGGTGCACAAGGCCTCGGACTTCTACGAGGAGTTCCACCTCATGGCCGAGAACCTGCCCGTGCTCGGGCTCTGGGGTGCCGTTCAGACCCAGTGGCGCAGCGGCATGGCCGGCCCTACCGGGCTCGACTACTGCGGCGTCAGGGCCTCGCCGGCTTTCCGCCGCATCGAAGAGGCCGAGCAGGAAGACGTTTTCGAGGGCGTCTGCATCATGGAGCGCGCATGGCTGGCCCGGCGCGCAGAGATCGAACAAGCAAAGCGCAGCGACAGCGCGTAGGGCCGAGCAGTGAGCAACCCCGAAGTCAAGATCCGACTGAGCCTTGATGGCGCCGGCCAGGTGCAGGCTGGGGTGCAGGGCGCTGCTGCGAGCCTGGACAAGCTCAACCAGTCCGGCGCCAAGGCCGGGCAACAGGCCCAGCTCACCGGCCAGCAGGTCGCGCAGGTCAGCGCCCAGCTGCAGGATCTCTTCGTCCAGATCCAGGCTGGCGGCGCGCCCATGACGGCGCTGATCCAGCAGGGCTCGCAGCTGTCTGCCGTGTTCGGCGGCTTCGGCAATGCGGCGCGTGCGGTGGCATCGTTGGTGACGCCGGCCGTTGCCGTGCTTGGCACGGTCGCCACCGCATCGGCCGCCGTCGGCTTTGCAGCCTACAAGGGCGCCCAGGAGCTGACCGAGTTCCAGCGTCAGCTGATCCTGACCGGTAACGCCGCTGGCGTGACGACGGGCGAACTGATGCAGATGGCCGGCGCGCTGGACGCTACCGGCCGCGGCATCACGCAGGGCAAGGCCGCCGAGGTGCTGGCCCAGCTGGCGGCTACCGGCCAGGTCGGCGCCGGCAACATGCAGCGCTTCACCGCCGCGACCATCGAGTTCGAGCGTGCCGGCGGCCAGGCTGCAGAGACGACCATCAAGGCCTTTGCCGAGATCGGCAAGGCGCCGCTCGAAGCCTCCATCAAGCTCAACGAGGCGCAGAACTACCTCACGCGCAGCACGCTGGAGCAGATTCGCGCGCTGGAAGACCAGGGCCGCTCCATCGAGGCCGCCAAGGTCGCGCAGGAGGCCTATGCCTCGGCGGTTGAGCAGCGCACGGCGGCCCTGGAGAAGAACCTGGGGACGCTGGAGCGCGCATGGCGCGGCGTCAAGGAAACTGCGGCCGAAGCCTGGGACAAGATGCTGGGCGTCGGGCGGCCTCTCACGATGGAGGACCAGCTCAAGGGCGTGCAGGCCGAGATCGCGCGCCGCGTCGAGAACAATCAGAACCTCGGCATCAAGGAAGGCAGGGCCACACAGGAACTGAGAGAGCAAGCAAACCTGCTGTCGCGCCGGCTGCTGATCGAGAAGGATGTGGCAGCAGCCGAAGCAGCTGCCGTGCAAGGCGTCAAGGACAACATCGAGGCGAACAAGGTCCTGGAGCAACTCGGCGTCAAGCGCTTGAGCCAGAGCCAGCAGGAAGAAGCGTTGCGCCGGCAGCTGGTGGCCGGCGGCATCGCCCAGGTCGAGATAGAAAAGGCCATCACCGCGCTGCGCGAGAAGAACCGCGACAAGGGCCCGGCGGGTGCTGGCGGCGACCCGTTCGCAGCCGACCGCGAGGCGGCCCAGGAGTGGGCGCGTGCCTATCAGGACTTCTCGCGCGCGGCGCTGGATGCCGAAGCAAAGACACTGAGCCTAACGAAGTCGCAGCAGCGCCTGGTGGAGTTCCTGACCTCTCCGGGCTACAAGAACATGCCCGACGCGCCGCGCGAACTGGCGTTGTCGCAGGCCTATGCAGCGATCACCGCCGAGCAGTTGGTGGAGGCCGAGAAGAAAGCGGCCGAGGCCGCACGCGATACCGCCAAGGCCATGGCCGAGGTGGAACGCGCCTACGAGCAGCAGGTGGACGCACTGCAGCGCTCTGCGGCAGCTGTGGCCGAGCAGGTGGACCGCATGCAGTTGGAGGAGGCTGCAGCCTACCTCGCCGCCGACGCCAATATCACACTCGCCCAGGCCATCCAGCGCCTGACACTCGCCCGGCTGCGGGAGAAGCAGGCCGAACAGTACCGCTCCGGCAACCAAGAGGCCGGGGATGCCATCAAGGCCGAGATCGAGCAGCGCGAGAAGCTGCTGGCCCTGATCGAGGGCAAGGATGCCAGCGCGGCCTTCCAGCAGCAGATGAAGGAGCGCCAGCAGGCGGCCGAATCCATCCTGAATGCTGTTGAAGGCACCGCGCACCGCGTTTGGACCGACGTTGCCAACGGTGGCCAGGACGCGTTCAAACGCATCGGCAACACCATCAAGGCCTCGGTGCTGGATCTGCTCTACCAGATCACCATCAAGAAGTGGGTGCTGAGCGTCACGGCCAATGTGCTGGGCACCGTGGGCGGCGCGGGCGCTGGCCCGGCTGGCGCTGCTGGAAACGCACTCGGCGCGGTCTCGAACGGACTGAACCTCTACAACGCGGGCGCCACGGCCGCGGGCCTGTGGGGCAGCTCTGCCGCCTATGGCGCAGCCATCGGCACCACCAGCATCGGCGCGGGCTCGCAAGCCGCCATGCTCGCCGCACAGACCGGGGCATTCGGCGCGGAGGGCGCTGCAATGACGGCAGCGGCGGCCGGCAACGCGGCCACCGGCTCGATCATGAGCACCATCGGTGCGGCCGCGCCCTACGTGGCGGCTGTGTTCGCGATATACGCGCTTGCCAAGAGCCTTGACAAGAGCGGCACGCCGCACGTAGGTGGCTCTTCGTCCTACAGCGCCTCGGGCGGCCTGGCCACGGGCGAAGGCCTGTATGGCGTGGGCTCCAAGCTCTACACCTACAGCTCGCAGACCGAGCAGCTGACGACGCAGATCACGCAATCGGTCGTCGGCATTCTGGACAGCACGGCCGCGAGTTTCGGCAAGCAGGCCGGCTACTCGGCGGCAGCTGCGTTCGCCGACGACAGCAGCAGCGATGGCGCCTGGGGCGCGCTGGCAATCAAGATCGGCGACAAGATGGTTGCCGGCTTCGGCGTCGAGGGCAACGGCAAGTGGCCGGGCCGCGGCTTCGCTGACGGGCAGGCCGGCGCCGACCAGTACCTGGCCGCCATCTCCAACGATGTGCGCACCGCGCTGAACGGCATTGGCCTCCCAGATTGGGCCAAGTCGATGCTGGACAAGCTGGGCGACGCGCCCGGCCTGGACAAGCTGGCCCAGACCGTTGCTCAGATCAACGCCATCGAGACGGCCATCAGCAACCTCGGCAAAGCCATGCCAGAGTTTGCCAACCTGACCGACGCTGCGGTCACGTCGCTGATCAGCAGCTTCGGCGGTGTGGACAACCTGACCGCCGCGGCGAGCAGCTTCTACGAGAACTTTGTGCCCGAGGCCGAACGCAAGGCCTCGAGCATCAAGCAGATCACCGACGAGTTGGCCAAGGTTGGCTTGAGCCTGCCGGCCACGCGCGAGCAGTACCGGGAGCTGGTGCAGCAGCAGGACAAGAACACCGAATCGGGCCTGGCCGCCTACACCGCGCTGATCAAGCTGAACGGCGTCTTCGCTGCGCTGGTGCCAGCGACCGAGGCCGCGGGCACTGCGGTGGCCACGCTGGCCGATCAGATGGCCGAGGCCGTGCAGCGTACGGTGAAGCAACTGCAGCAGCGCGGCGACGAGCTGATGGTGGAGCTGCTGAATGCGCAGGGCGACACGGCTGGCGCGGCGTCCCTGCGCCGGCAGGTCGATCTGGCGGGGCTGCTGGATGGCATCTCTGGTGCAGGCGCCGAGGCGATCACGGCCCTCTACGACAAGAACAAGGGCATTCAGGACCAGCTGGAGGCACTGAAGAAGGCTTCCAGCGACCAGGCCGCCGCAGACCAGCGCGCAAGCGCGGTAGCAAGCGAGCGCTTGGGCCTCGAAGGCAGGCTGCTGCAGCTGCAGGGCGACACCGCCACGCTGCGCGCGCGCGAATTGGCCGCCCTGGACGCGAGCAATCGCGGCTACCAGGAGCAAATCTATGCCCTGCAGGACCAGCAGGCCGCCGCCGAGAAGGCCGCCCAGGCTCTGCAGGCCGTCAACGGCGCGCTGTCCTCGCTAGACGGCAGCTATGCCAGCCAGCGCGTGGAAATGCTTACCCTACAGGGCAAGACGGCCGAGGCTGAGGCGCTGAAGCGCCAGACCGATCTGGCCAACCTCACCGCCGGGATGAGCGAGGCAGATGCCGCCAAGGTGACGGCCGCCTATGACCGCAACGCCGCGCTGCAGAAGGAGATCGACGCCACGCGCGCCGCTCAGCAGGCCGCCGAGGCGATCGCACGCGCCCAGGAGCAGGCCGCAGAGACCGCTGCGCGCGCCGCGCAGCAGCTCAAGGACGCCTGGCAGTCGGCCACCGATACGCTGTTCACCGAGGCCGCCAAGATCCGCGGCCTGACCACCTCGGACTCGCCGGCCAGCCTGGCCGCCGCGCAGGCGCAGTTCGCCATCACATCGGCCCAGGCCAGAGCCGGCGACCAGGATGCTGTGAAGCAGCTTCCCGAGCTGGCCCGGCTGGTGGTGGAGATCGGCAAGAGCCAGGCCGGCAGCCAGTTGGAACTGGACCGGCTGCGCGCCGCGGTGGCTGCCAGCCTGGAGGGCACGGGCAACAAGCTGGCCGGCACCTACGGGCTGGCCGTGCCGAAGCTGGCCACCGGCACCAACTACGTGCCCCGCGACATGCTGGCCTTCTTGCACGAGGGCGAGGCGGTGCAGCCGCGGGCGTTCAACCCGGCGGCGGGCGGGGGCGCGGATGTGGCCGAGTTGGTGCGGGAGGTGAAGGCGCTTCGCGAGCAGGTGTACGCCCTGCAAAGCACATCGGGCCGCACGGCTACGGCCAGCGAGCGCACGCGGGATCTGTTGACCACCGTCACCGAGAACGGCCGAGCCATGCAAACGGAGGCCGCATCTTGAGAGTCATCCCGCCTATGACGATCACCGCCGGCATGCTGTCGTCCAGCACTGCGGCCGAGCCAGGAACGGGCGAGACGGCGTGGAGCTCAGCCACGGACTACACCATCGGGCAGACGGCCTATCTGGCGTCCACGCACCGCCGCTACGAGCGGCTGGCGCCTGGCGGTGTGGATGCCGCATCGCCAGAGACAGCGCCGACCAAATGGAAGGACGTGGGCGCCACCAACCGCTGGGCCATGTTCGACATCACCAGCAGCGCGCAGACCGTGGTGACGGGCGGCCCGCTGACCGTCACGCTGGCGCCCGGCAAGCGCATCACCTCGGTGGGCCTACGCGGGCTCTACGGTGCGTCGGTGACGGTCTCGCAGCACGTTGGCGCCACCGAGACATTCAGCAAGACCTGGAACCTGCTGCTGCGCAACACGACGACCTGGCGGCAATACTTCTTCGGCGACTTCCTGATGCGCCCGGCCGTCGTGACGTTCGATGTCCCGATGGACTCATCGGCCACCGTCACCATCACCGTGCAGCCCTATGCCGGCGAGGCGCGCTGCGGCGGTGTGTGGATCGGCACCGACGAGGACGTCGGCATGATCATCGACCAGCCGGCCAGCGAGGTGCTGAACTTCAGCAAGGTCGACCGCGACGAGTTCGGTACCGCCACCCTGGTGCGCCGGCGCAATGTGCCGGTGCTGAACTACCGGGTGCTGGCCGAGGCAAGCCAACTCGACCGCCTGCGCGATCTGCGCGACCGCATCGACGCTGTGCCGGCGCTCTGGAGCGGCTCCGACGACCGGGCCGAAAGTACCTTCTTCAATGCCCTGCTGCTGGGCGGCATTGCCAAGAAGTTCTCCATCACCCTGCACAGCCCCACCCACCTGCTGGTTGAACTCCAGCTTGAGGAGATCTGACCCATGTCAGTGACGACCCCGCCCACCCTGACCGCGCCGCCGGCTACGCCTCCAAGCTCGAACGATCCGGCGAACTTCGACACGCGCGCCGATGCGCTGATGGGCTGGCTGCCCACGCTCATCGCCGACATGACGGCGGCCCTGGCCAATGTCTACGCCAACGCGGTCGACGCCTACAACAGCGCGGTGGCCGCGCTGGGCTACAAGAACGGGGCCGACTCGGCGGCCTCAGCCGCCGCAGCAAGCGCCATCGCAGCCGCCAGCTCTGCCGGCGCGGCCATGTGGTCAAGCGGCACCTACACCGCTGGCGCAGCGGCGCGCAGCCCATCGAATCTGCGCGTCTATATCAACAAGACCACCGGCAGCCGCACCACGGACCCGGCCGGCGATCCGACGAACTGGGTTGATGCGGTGTTCGGTGAGCGCGTCCGCATCACCACGAACACGAATGCCGTGGTGGGCAAGCTATACGAGCTGGACAGCCGCGGCGGCTCGTTCAACGTCACCCTTCCGGCCAGCTACTCGGACAAGGACCGCATCGGGTTCGTGGACGTTGGCTGCGCGCTTTCTACCTATCCCGTCACCGTGGTTCGCAATGGCAACAACATCCGTCTGACGGGTGAAGACCTCGTTCTTGATGTCAGTTCCGACAGCCTTGAGCTTGTCGGCCAAACCTCACTTGGATGGATCGAAGAATGACCCGACGCTCACAACTTGGCGGCGCGAGCCGCGTGACATCTCTGCCGTGCGGTTTCTCGCAAGGCCTGTCCAGTGCGGCTATTTATGGCCCCAGGATCTCGACGTTATCCGGGGCGACGTCGGCCGGCGTCTTGAAGACACTGCTGAACGTCACGGGGGCCAGGTCAAGGCTTAATTCCCTGGCCTTTTCGTGCGCAGATGCAACGGCTCGCGACGTCAGGATTCAGATCACGATCGACGGGACGGTTGTCTTCAACAACACCGTGTCGTGCGCTGACACAAATACGCGTGTCGCAGTTGGCGCTGTCGTCGTGGGCGCTCTCACTTCCATCGTCCCGCAACCGGTTGACGCGCTGACTTCTCTCAAGATCGAGTACAGCAGCAGCCTCGGCGAGACCGACAAGATCACGCTGGTCATGAACTACGAGGTGCGGGTATGAGCGACTACATCACCGAGCAGATCGGAGGCGCAGTCGTCACGCGACTGGCAATCCCTGCGCCTGTCGTGCCCATCGTGCCCGAGGTATCCATGCGTCAAGCCAAGCTAGCGCTGCTGGCGGCCGGCAAGATCGGCGCGGTGGAGTCGGCCATCGCCGCACTCAGCGAGCCCGACAAGTCCGCGGCCGAGATCGAATGGCAGAGCACCGGTACCGTGCGCCGTGACCATCCAACCGTCGCATTCATCGGCGCCGCTGCTGGCCTCACCGAGGCCGAGATTGACGGCCTGTTCGCGGCCGCCGCGCTGATCGTCTAGCCCGTCCACCATCATGCGCGCCGCCCTGGTCCTGGCCCTGCTGATCACCGCATGCGGTGGAGGGGGCTCGCCGTCATCGGCCAGCAGCACCAGCACCAGCACCGGGCCGGCGCTGTTCGGCTGGTGGGGCCTGGGCAACGGCTTCAACAACCACCTAGCCGACGGAGCGCAGGGCAACCTGGCGCCCGTGCAGGGCCGTGACGTTGCCGAAACCGTGGCCCTGGTCGACCAGGCGCTGGCGCTTGGCTACAAGCCCGTCGTGATGCTCTGGTCGATGTTGTGGAGAGGCCAGACAACCCTGCGGCCCGACTGGCTCGAGCAGTTGCAGGCCCTGCGCGCGGCGGTAGATTCCAAGGTGCTGGGCTACTACGTGGACGATGAGCCGGGCCTGGCCAAGCACAGCTATGACGATGTGGCCGCCGTCGCCGCGGCGCTACCGGCTGACAAGCTCATCATGCTGTCGCTGAGTCGGCCCGAGGTAGACCTGGGCGTGCCAGTGCCGCCTGCGGTCAACCTCTTGGGCGTCAACCTCTACAGCGGCCACGGTGACACGCCAAACAACGCCTGGCCGCGCCTTTCCAACCTGACCGCCTACCGGCGCCGAATGTTCCTCAATTTGGACGCCTGGGCGCCGTTGCCGTCCGGTAGCTGCAGCGCAGTGCCAGAGGACAGCCAGCGCGCCAGCGTGGCCATGAACGAGGCCCTGCTGAGCTGGGCCCGCAGCCGCACCGACGTGCACGCGGTGCTCGCGTTTATCTGGCAGCGCGACGACCCGGGCCAGGTCTGCGGCGCGAGCGAGCTGCCCATCCTCAAGCAGTACATGGCCGGCGTGGCCGCAACCATCCTGAAAGACAAGTAGACATGCGCCACATCCTTGCCCTCATCTTCGCCCTGGCCATGTCCAGCCCAGCAGCAGCGGCAGACGCCTCGCGCGGCCCGCTGGACTACCCGCTGAAGCAGTACGGGCTGATGCTCGGTATCGCCATTCTGGGTGGCATCGTCAGCTGGTACGGGAAGGTGCGCAGCGGCGCAATCCAGGCTGTCTCGGTCATGCAGTTCGTCGGCGAGATCTGCACCAGCGCCTTCGCCGGGCTGCTCGCCTTCTGGGTAGCTGAGTGGGCCGGCACGCCGGCCATGCTTCAGGCCGCGCTGGTTGGCATCGCCGGGCACATGGGCACGAAGGCTATCGCCTCACTTGAGGAATTCGCGCAAGCGCGCCTGAACCAGAAAGGCCAGCAATGATCACTCTAGCCGACTACTACATGGGCCGCCGCGAGCAGTACCAGCTACAGTGCAGCCCCGAGATCGAGCACAACGCCGTGATGATCGTCGGCCTGGCCAATGCGCTCATGACCCAGGCCGAGACCTACGGCGTGCGCTTCCAGGTCAACCTGCGCACCGGCAGCTTCGTCAGCAGCGGCTGGCGGCCGGCCACGGTCAACGAGGTGACGCCCGGCGCGGCGGTGAACTCCAAGCACATTACCGGCCAGGCGATCGACCTCTATGACCCGGACGGCGATCTGGACGACTGGCTGATGACCGGCGAGGGGCAGGCGGCGCTGGTGGCTCTGGGAATCTGGATCGAGCACCCGAGCGCTACGAAGGGCTGGACGCATCTTCAGTCCGTGCCGCCGCGCTCCAATCGCCGGGTGTTCTACCCGTGATCCCGCTCCCCCTCTGGCTCTGGAAGCTCGGCGCCGCGGCTGCCGTGGCCCTGGGCCTCTTCTTGTCCGGCATGGCCTATCAGGCGCACCGCGAGTCACTGGCAAAAGCCGAGGCCGCTTTCCACGCGTCCGAGGACGCCCGCGAACAGGAGCGCATCAATGCACGATCCAGAGCAAACACCATGGACACCTGGGCCGGCCAGCTGCGTGCAGAGAGCGCTGCCCGCGTTGCTGCTCGCTCTGACCTTGACCGGCTGCGCGACAGCCTACAAACCGGCCCCGATCCAGCAGGAGCCCCTGCCTGCGAGCCTGACCGCGCCCGAGTCCGAGCCCTTGAGCAGCTACTCGCTGAGGGCGCGGGACTGGTTGAAGAAGGCAGCGGACACGTTGCAGCGCTTAGGGCAGACCGACAAGCCTTGATTGCGGCCTATCCGGCGAGTGCGGCCAAGTAGTCGGCCCAGGCCTGCATCATCTGCCGGCGCAGCGCCAGGTACTCGGCCCGGTCGTATGCCTCACCAAGCGGGCCGCCCTTCGCGTGCCCCAGCTGCGCTTCGATCACATCCGCCTCGAATCCCCCCATCGATTCCTTGATGATCGTGCGCGCCATGGCTCGAAAGCCGTGCGCCGTCATGTCGTCCTTGCCGTAGCCAAGCCCGCGCAGCGCTGCATTGATAGTGTTCTCGCTCATCGGCCTATCGTCAGCACGCACGCTCGGGAACACGTAGGCGCAATGCCCCGTCAGCCGGCGCTGGTCAGCCAGCAGTTCCTGGGCCTGGGTGGACAGCGGAACCAGGTGCGGCCTGCCGTTGAGCTTGCCGGCCTTCTTGCGCTTCATCGACGCGGCGGGAATGCGCAGCATGTCCCCATCGATCCATGCCCATTCCAGCATGCGCACATTGCCTGGTCGCTGGAAGATCAGCGCCGACAGCCGCAGCGCAGCGCGTGTGCCCGGCTGGCCCTGGTAGAGGCTGATCGACTGCATGAGCTGGCCGGCAGCAGCAGGGTCGGTGATGGCGGCCACGTGCTTGACAGTATGAGGCCGCAGCGCATCACGCAGATCGGCGGCCGGGTTGCTCAAGGCCTTGCCGCTGGCGATGGCGTAGCGAAATACCTGACCGGCGAACTCGCGCAGATCGTGCGCAATCTGGGTGGCGCCGCGGGCTTCTACGCGCCGCAGGGTGGCCAGCAGTACCGGCGCCGACACTTCGGTGATGGGTAGCGCGCCAATCCATGGGAACAGGTCTTTCTCCTGGCATCGCAGCCACTGCTGGGCGTGCGTGCTGCTCCACAGCGCAGCCTTGACCCCGTGCATTTCCCTGGCCACCTGTTCGTAGGTGGTGGTGGCCGACTGAAGCGCGGCGATCTTCTCCACGCGGCGCTTGATGGCTGGATCCGATCCCGAGGCGAGCACCAGGCGCGCAGCATCCCGATCTAGCCGGGCTTGCTTCAAGCTCACATCGGGGTAGGAGCCCAGCGCCAGGCGCTTTTCCTTGTCGGCGAATCGGTATTTCCAGAACCAGCGCTTCGACCCATGGGCCGACACCTCCAGGTAAAGGCTGCCGGCGTCGGCGAAGCGCTTCCTTGGTTTGTCGGGATCACATTCAGCGGTGCGGCAAGCCAGGTCGGTAAGCATTTTGTGGGGAACAAAAATCGAGGATTCGGCACATTCTGCCCTTGTTCCCCACGCCGGTCCCCACGGGGACACGCGAACGCATGGGAAACGCTGAGACGCGCTAAGCCTTGCGAGGCGCTGTTTTCATGGGGGAGAGGCTGCTAGATGAGACGAGTTCGGAGCCGCTGAATCGGGCTACTGGTCCCGCCGACAGGAATCGAACCTGTATCTGCCGCTTAGGAGGCGGCCGTTCTATCCATTGAACTACGGCGAGACGCTGCCCGGAGTCCGGGCGGCGCGGATTGTCGCATGAGATGCTCGGACGCCCGGCGTCGCCTCACTCCCACTTCCACTGCCAGATGAAGTCCAGCGCGTTGTCGTCGCCCGATTGCGCGCGCAGGGTGAAGCGCTGGGCGATGCGGTAGATCAGCTGCCAGCTGCCGGTGGTGGCGTTGAGCCCGCGCTCGTAACCCACGTAGACGCGCTTGCTGAGCTGCTTGCCCAGGCGCACCACCGTGCCCTTGGCCTCGTCGGCATCCTGGTGCACGGAGAGCTCGTCCAGGCCCAGGTTGCGCATCAGCTTGCCGCTGGTGCTTTCGCCCTCGCCGCTCAGCAGCGCCATGGCGGCGCGCTGCAGCAGGGCGGTGTCGCCGCGCCCCAGGCTTTCGGGGGCGCGGCCCAGCACCAGCCAGGAGAGCTTGTCGCTGTCGCGCATCTCGGGTTCCGAATAGAGCTTGATGCGCGGGTTCAGCGCCGTGCCTGTGACGGTCACGCCCACCCGCACATCGTCGAGGCCGGGCCGTATTGCCAGCACGTCCAGGCGCGGGTTGTCGGCCGCGCCGGCGAAGCTGATCTGGCCGCGTTCGATCTCGAGTTTTTGCGCATAGGCATCGAAGCTGCCGCCCACCGCCGAGACCACGCCATGCAAGGCCGGCTTGCCGTTGCTGTGCGTGAGCTTGAGTTGGCCCGCCAGCAAGGTGTCGAGCCCGCGGCCGCGCAGGCGCAGCTTCTTGCCCAGGTCCAGCTCCAGCTGCACATGCACGGGCAGCTTGCTGGCGCCGTTGCCGGCCTCGCTGCGCTCTTCCTGGCTGTCCTCGGGGCGCAGCACCAGCACATCCTCGTCCAGCTGCGGTGCGTTGCCGCGCGTGAAGTCGAACAGGCCCTCGTCGGCGCGCAGCTTGCCGCCCACGTCCAGGCCCTGGCGGCTGAGCTTGACCAGGCTTTCGCCGCTCAGCACCAGGCGCCGGTCGACGCGGCGCAGCAGCGCAAAGCGCTCGGCGCTGAGCCTGAACTCGGCGCTGGGCTCGGCGCCCAGCAAGACCTGACCCTCGGCGCGCAGGCTGCCCTCGCCGCCGCGCGCGCTGAGATGCTCGAGGCGGGCGCTTTCGCCGCTCAGGCGCAGGCCGAACTCGCCCTGCTGCAGGTCCACGCCATAGAGCGGGTTGCGCAGCGAGAGCCCCTGGCCGCCGGCCTGGCCGGTGATCTGTGGCGCGCCCAGCTTGCCGCCCAGGCTGAGGCTGGCGAACAGGCTGCCACCCAGGCGCCAGCCGGTCGGCACCCAGGCGCCCCAGGTGCCCAGATTGGCCACGCGCGCCTCCAGCACGCCCTCCAGCGGCGCGGCCGGGCCGGGCAGCAGCTGCGGGGCGGCCGCATGTGCGGTGAGGGCGCCGCCCAGCGCGCCGAGGTTCTGGCCGGCCATCGCCTGCGTGAGGTGCCACACGCCCTGGTCGGCCAGCAGTCCGAAGCGCAGCTCGGTGAGGCCCAGCGCCTGGGTGCCGCGTTCGTCGGTCACGCTCAGGTCGCCGGCGCTGCGCTGCACCGCCACGTCCACCTTGAGATTGCGGGCGCCGCTGCTGACGCGCGCCGCACCGCCCATCACCAAATTGCCGCCCCAGCCGAAGCTGGGCTGCCAGCGTGCCAGCAGCGGTGCCACCGCCAGCGGCTCCATCGCCAGCTCGAGTTCCAGCTGGGGGGCGGCCGCGGTCAGCGCATCGAGCTGGAACTGGCGCCAGGCAAAACCTGCCCCCAGCAGCTCGAGCCGCCCCGGCGCGGCCTGCAGGGCCTCGAGGCGGCCCTGCGCGCCGAACTCCAGCTGCAGGGCCAGCTGGGATGCCGCCAGCCAGGCCGGCAGGGCCGCGTTGTCCGGCCGGGCCAGCAGCTCGAGCTGGCGCGCCTGCCAGCGCGCGCCCTCGCGCCAGGCACGCGCCAGCGGCTGCGACCAGGCGCCCTCCAGGCTCAGCCTGAGCCCGCCGCTCTGCAGCGGGCCCTGCGCACTGCCGTTCAACCAACCGGGCAGGCGGTAGTCACCCTGGGCGCTGAGCGTGAGCTGGTGCTTGGACCAGGGCCCGTTGAGCGCCAGCGCCAGCTCGCGCAGATGCAGGCTGCTGCCGGCGTCGAGCTGCTGGATGCCGGCCTGCAGCCGCAGCTGGGCATCGTCGCCGCCGCCCAGGGCGGCTTGCAGCTGCGCCTGCCTGATTTGCAGCGCCGGCAGCTGCTTGGCGCTCAGGCGCAGCTCCTTGATCTGCAGCCCTGCCTCGCTGCTCAACTGCCAGGGCAGTGCGGCATCCTTGCCGGCGGGGCTCAGCTCCAGGCCCAGCGTGCCGGCCAGCTCGCCCTGCAGGCTCAGGCCGGGCAACAGGGCGGGGAATAGGCCGCTCAGCCAGGGCTGCAGGGCCGCCAGCTGGGGTGCCTGCCAATCGCTCTCCAGGCGCAAGCGTTCGGCACCACGGTCGGCCTCGCGCCCGGCCAGCTTGGCCTGCAGCTGGTTGCCTGCCAGCTTGAGCGCGAGCTGGGCCTGCGGCGCGGCCTCGGCCTGGCGCGCATAGCGCAGCTCGCCCGTCAGTGGCAGGCCCGCCAGCTGGCTGGGCTGGATCTGCAGCAGGGCCTGGCCCTGCGGTGCGTTGCGCCAGGGCGCCGTGCCCGCGGCGTTCGGGCCGCGGCTCAGCCTGGCGTCCAGGCTGGCGTTCAGGCTCTGGCTGCCGCTGCGCCAGGCGCCGCCGGCGGCGCCGCGCCAGAAGTGGCGCAGGTCCAGCGCGCTCATGCGTGCCTGCAGCTCGGCGTTCCAACCGCGGCTCCAATGGCCGGCCTGCTGCAGCGTGAGCGCGCCCTGCGCCTCGAGGCGGCCGCCGCCCGAGAGCAGGCGCCATTGCCGCAGCTTTGCGCCGGCGAGGCTCAGCTCGCTCTCGGCCTGCAGGCTGAACTCGGCGGCCTGCAGTTCGGGCGCGAGCCGGCCCTTCAGGTCCAGCGTCAGCGCCACCGGTGGCCAGCTGGCCAGCGCCTGCAAGCCGGCCTGGCTGTGCAGGCGCAACTGGCCGGAGGCCAGGGCGGGGGCGAGCCGGCCGTCCAGCAGCTCGCTGCGCAGGCCTTCGATCTCGATGCTGAGCGTGGAGCCCGCCTGGCTGGCGCTGCTGCCAAGAGCGCCTAGATTGCCTACAGCATGCAGACGGCCGGCGGCCTGCGTCTGCGTGCCCAGCTGCAGATCGAGCTGGTGCAGGCGCAGGCTGGCCGGGTCCCAGGGCTTGAGCTCCAGATCCAGTGCCAGCTGGCGCAGCGGCAGGGCCTGCGCGTCGAAGCGGCCGGCCATGCCATTGCGCAGCGCGGCGCTGATGCGCAGCGGCGCCTGGGCCTGCGCGGCACGCAGGCTGACGCTGCCCACCAGGCTGGTGCGTGGCGCGCCGCGCTGCAGCTGCGCCAGGTCCAGGCCCTGAGTCTGCAAGTCCAGGGCTTGCAGCGGCCAGGCCTCGAAGGGCGCCAGCGTGGCGCTGGCCTTGAGCGTCTGCGGGCTGCTTGGCTCGGAGCTGTAGCCAGGGCTGTCCAGCTGCGCCTGCACCGGCAGGTGCAGGAGCGGCCCGTCGGCCTGCAGCCGCGCCGTCCAGGCCGGCAGCTGCGCCGCACCCAGGCTCGAAGCGGCGGGCTGGCGCGCCAGCAGCTGGGCCTGTACGCGCATCTCGCCGCCGCTTTGCACGCTGGCCTCGCCGCTCAGCTCGCGCTGATCCCAGCGCAGTGCGGCGATGCGCGCGCGATGCAGCGCGCCGCCTTCCGCGCTCAGCGATAGGCTGGCTTGCAGGGCCTGCAGCGGCTGATCGCTCAGCGAAGGGATGCGCAGTTCGGCAACGCTCAGGCTGGCGATCTCGAGCGCGAAGGGCAGGCGCAGGTCCTGCGGCGCGGCCGTGGCCTCGGTGGTCGGCGCAAGGCTGAGCTCGACGCGCTCGGCGCTGACGCTTTCGAGCAGCAACCGACCCCAGAGCTGCGGCGAGCGATGCCAGCCCAGCGCGGTGCCATGCGCCCGCAGGCCCTGGATGGTGAGCGTGTCGGCGCCGCCGGGAAGGTGGTAGCGCAGGCGGCGTGCAGAGAAATCGCCCAGCACAGTGCCCTGCGCACCTTCCAGTTCCAGCCCCGGCACCTGGCGCAGCAGCCAGGCGCTGCCCGGCTCGGTGGCCAGGCCCCACCACAGCGCCAGGCCGCCGCCGGCCAGTGCGCAGGGCAGCAGCAGGGCGCCCAGCAGCAGGCCACGGCCGGGCTTGCGTCGGCGGGCGGCTGGTGCGGGCGCGCTCACGGGCTCATTCACAAAGCGATCCCCACGCTGAAGTGGAGGCGCCAGCTGCCCAGGGCCTGGGCGCGTGCCACGTCCACGCGCAGCACCCCCACCGGGCTGCGCAGGCGCAGGCCGAGGCCATAGCCCAGCGTGGGCTTGAGTTCATGCCAGTGCATCGCGGCCTGGCCGGCATCCACGAACACCGCGCCCAGCAAGCTGGGCAGCTTGCGGCTGAGCGGATGCGCCAGCTCGGCGCTGCCGGTCCAGAGCACGCGCCCGCCGACCTTGTTGCCCAGCGCATCCTGCGGCCCCAGATCCTCGGGCGCATAGCCGCGCACCGAATCGTCGCCGCCGGCGCGGAAGCGCAGCGCATCGGGCAGGCCCACGGCGTCGCCGGCCAGCAGCTGGCCCAGCTCGGTGCGCAGGGTGCTGGTCCAGTCGGCGCCCAGGCGCTGGTACCAGAACAGGCGCGCATGCAGCTTGCCGAACCAGCCGTTCTGGGCCACCGAGTTGTCGGCGCGGCCCAGGCCCAGCAGCCAATGGGCGGTGAGGCCCTGGGTGGGCACGGTGATGCTGTCCACG